>Ga0116227_10001772_pt1 | contig 48974 bp, 46 predicted proteins | sample S1TSphgellanicum_FD_89693 | JGI IMG/M metagenome (GOLD analysis project Ga0116227, IMG submission 89693) | Host-associated microbial communities from peat moss isolated from Minnesota, USA - S1T2_Fb - Sphagnum magellanicum MG | ecosystem: Host-associated > Plants > Peat moss > Unclassified... | reverse complement strand
CGCGCTTTCTCTCTCTCGCTTGTGTTTGCGCTCGCATTTTTGTCTGCCACAAAACTCTATGCCGAGAACAATCTCTCTCTCTCTCTCTCTCTCTCTCTCTCTCTCTCTCTCTCTCTCTCTCTCTCTCACTCATGTCCTGCACACATTTCAAAATATACTGAACATTTTTTGTCATATCCTGCACACATTTCAAACATGTGCTGAAGAATTTTTGTGATCAATCTGTTATTGCAGATGATGAGTAATGAGAGGTTTTCAAGTGTAATGCACCGTGTTGTTGCAAACAGTGATGAGCCTCGAATCTCGCTGGCTTTTTTCTGCATGCCAGGTGATGAGGATGTGATCTCTGTTGCAGAAAAGCTCACCAATGAGAGCCATCCTGCCAAATTCATTCCCTACAGTTGGAAAGAGTACATAGACCACATCTGGAGGGACAACCGTCCAGAGTACTACAGGCAAAAGAAAGGATCATCATCAACAGACAAAGAAGATGACCAAGGATCATCTGTAAATGAAGACAACAACCATGACAGGCAACCTTTGGCCACAACTGAGCTTCATGACTAAGATAGTGCCCACTGTAAAGATTGACTTGCTCAGACATTTTTGTCTGGAAGATGATCATCAAATTCTTTCAGCTGAGCTATCTTGGACAACTCTTTGCTTCTGTCTCTTTGATTCTGGCCACCAACTTCCTGAAGACTAATCACATGCTTCCATGTCAACTCCATCGGATGAAGGTGGGTGGGGTTGTTCCCTGGGGTGCCCACAACTCTGAAATCCATTGCTAGTGCAGAATCTCATACACCATTCTCCTGTAATACAAAGAACATGAAACCAGAGATTCAAGGCCTTCAACTAAAACTAGAAACAAATCTGCAATACAAAGGAAGGCACTGATGGTTACCAATGTTTTTGTCAAGAGACAAGCATGCAAGTGCTCCAGACCTAGTTCGTGAAACAAGAGAGGAGGCCCTACTGCATATCAAACAAAGAACGAAATACACAAGAGCATTGTACACACACTGGTTGACATGCAAGGTGCCTTATTGCATTTATGTGAAGATCATATAGATTTGCAGGAGAGCTTTCCCTCCACAGCAACCTGTTACAATTTCTCGCCATGTTCACCATTATTCATGACCCATTCATACTACCTACTTGAGATGGTCAGGTGCGGAAAACATCCAACCCCCCTTGCTCCAGATTACCATTTGAGATTCATAACCTCATGTCTAATCTATCCACACCATTTAAGCTTATCTCACTATTGTCTATCCTGGCAAACAGCAAAACAATCTACTATACATGACTCCATTCACTTGGGCTGATCATCTACTGCTCGTAATAAACTACAACCTGAAATGATTCCTATATTGTCCCTTAGTTTTTCATGAACAATTTTGCCCAAGGGACTTTGTTCATATGTTTGCAAGCTGTAACCTGGATGGCACATCTCCAATTTCAAATGTTCCATCCTCAAGTTTCTCCCTCCCTGAGTGATATTGTGCTTTTATGTGTTTTGGGCATGCATGAAACACAAGATCCTTTTCCATTTTAATCACACTTTGATTGTCACATGATCTCACAATTATGGGTCCTGGGATGCTCATATCCAACTCATCCAAGAAGCTCCTCGACCACATCCTTTTGTTGCATCTAATAAAACTTTATACTATAATTATGAGGAAGATGCAACCATTGTAGAATACTTTTTGTTTGACCAAAAAATTGGATCACCACCTATTGCATTCAAGTAGCCAAAGGTTGATCATCTTAGGTCCAAATCACTCGCCCAATTGGCATCAAACTAGCAATCAATGTCCAACTTCCCCCATTTCCTATAGCAAACCCCAAGATTAAGAATTGTTTTGACATACCAAAAAATGAATGTTGTTGCATTCGTGAGGGATTTGCAAAGTTGCCATAAATTTACTAACAATGCTAATTGCAAATGCAATGTCAAGACTTGTATAAGTAAGGTAATTTAGCTTTCCTACCTTACATCAATATCAGGTGGCATCAACAAGGGTACACTTCCAAGGTTACAATCACTAAACCCCAACTCCTCAATGCATTTGATGGCAAAATTCTAGTGGGCTAGGAATACTTTATTGTCTTGATATTTGATGAATTCCACACCAATATAGAAAGACAATGCAATCCTAACAATGACATGTGGAAAGGAGAACTCAATGTTTGCTTGAGTTTGTGAATTCTAACAGGGTCGCCACCTATGAAAATAATGTTGTCAACATACACCATGTGAGGCCAACTAGAAGATCGCCCTCTTTAAGGTAATAGAAATTGTAATTTGAATAGCTCCTTATCATTCCTTTTGATATCAAAAATTCATGAATTTCTTGCACCAAGCCCATGAACTCTCCATTATTTTGCACCAATGTTCTAGGCTTATCTTGAGGTTGCTCAAAAAGCTTTGGGGTTTGGGGTGGCATAATTACAATCAAGACCATCAAACTTCTTGGCAATGACACCTCTTGCCCATCTTGATCACCTCATTTTAAAGTTGAGGTGTGAATCCTTTCATAGCAATACAACACTTGCTCATCAAACTTGACTCACAATTGATGTGCACCTTTTGAATTGAGGATAGTACAACTTGTAAGTTTTCATCTCTTGGTCATTACCCACAAACACAAATCCATCCAACTTTGGCTCCAATTTATTTCTATAAATCATGACCACACAAAGATAGGCAACACACCCAAATTAAACCTTGAGATTGCTCAAGTTGAATTTATGCACAAAAACCTTTTTTAATGGGGTATGCATCCAAGATTTTCCTTTGTAAGAGATTGGTTAACCAAGAAGTTTGATATGTTGATAGATTTTGCCCATAAGAAATTATGCACCTGAGCTTCAAGGGCCAAACTTCTTTCTTTCTTGAAGAAACTTTTATTATTCCTTTTAGAAACCCCATTCTCGTGGGGGTTTCTTGCTTGCATCAATTGATGTTGGATGCCATGCTCTACAAATAATTGTTAAACTAATGAAAGCAATATTCATGTCCATCCCTATCTAAGTTTCAACTTAAACCTTGAATTGTTTGAACACCCGAAAAACCTCATTATATTGCTTGATGAAATACACCCAAGTGTAATAGTTGTAATCATTAGTGAAAGTCATAAAATAATGTGCTTCTAATAGTGAAACAATTGACATCAACCCACACAAATCAATGTCCACGAATTCCAATAGCATTTTTTATTATTGTTCATTTACACCCAATATCTTCATGCCCTAATAATGAAGCAATTGGCATTGGCCCACACAAATCATAGTACATAGCTCCAATAGTAGTCTTGATGAATGTTCATTTACATGCAATATCTTTATCTTATGTTATTTAGATTCTTTGACACCCTTAACACACCACTCCCATGATCAAAGGTAGTATTGGCATGTCTTTAAAAAAAAAAATTGTTAATCATAAGGTGTAGGCTTTGCATGTTGAGGTGTGCTAAACATTGGATATTGTAATTTTTTTTTTGGAGTAGGCTCCATAAATTCCTAAATTCCAATGGTCAAGATTTGATGCAAATTGATTTTGCTTCAAGATCAATCCTTTTGCATGTCTAAAACATTCAAAAGTTACATGTCACAACTTTTTTTTCAAGTTTGTTCAAATATGCACAATTCCTTCTCAAATTTGGAAAGGGTCTTAATATTGATGGTTAAAAAAACAACAGGACTTGAAACTAATGAAATTCATCTTTATAACACATTTTGGCACTTTTGATTCAAAATTGTTTTTGACTTGCAATTTATGTTTAAATTTGTCAATGAAAGTTTGCACATCAATTTATATATGTACAAAGAGTAATATTCCATCAAACTTTTTTCAAAGCTTAAATTTAAATTATTTACAACCTTTGATGGTACATTATTTTATGATAATGGTGATGATTATGATGTTTGTAGGTTGTAACATGTTCTTACATCGAATATATAGATACGTAAGGTGTTGATTTTACTTCTCCACAAAATTGAAGTAGATTTTTCGAATTAATAAAAATGAGGTTATCAAATATTTTATATTGTTATCAAATAAAGTGTTTTAAATACGATTTATAATGTGATTATTGTACATTTAGTCAAAGAAAATAAAGTGAACCAATTTGATATTCAAAATTGTGATCTTAAAATTTGAAAGTAAATGAATTTTAAGTTGTGATACTTTTGGTAATTTATGTACTAGTTTTGACTCCTTTTGTGTGCATCATAGCATGCAAACACCCATGTGACATGTTCCTTCTAAATATGATAATTTAATCCTTATGGATAATGGTTTTGTGACCTTTCCACAATCCTCACTTAATGGTCATTTTTGCCTTAACAAATAGGAAATTGCAATCAATCATGATTATGCTCCACACCACTAATTCATCAATTGAGTGATTCAATTTCCACCTCCTTTTGTCATAAACTTCATTGCATATCTAATAATTTCATGAGAAGAAATATTTTCATTTACAACTAATTTTGCAACTAAAAAGTGTCATTTCCAACTACTTTTTAATTGCAATAATTGGTTGCAAATGACAATTTTTCTTCTAGTGTTTGGGCTTTATGAATAATGGATTTTTGATACTCTTACATTTCCTACTTGGTTTGCACATTCTCCGTATAAAAAACAAATTGCAACCACTCATGATTGTGCCCCATACTACTAATTATAATCTTCATGAATGGGTAACCCAATTTCCACCCCCTTTTGTCATTAAGATGTAAAGGTCACTACTTGTCTATATTTCCTAAACTTATGGGTTGGTGCACAAATTCAAACCAAGTTTATTGGCCCGCCCACCAAACAACATATTGATGAATACAAACATTCATGAAACTCAACAAATTGGTATAAGCAAAGCAATGATGCATAACAAATTCAAAAACTTACATACAATTTTCATTGTGCTTCTAAAGTAGTTTAGAAGATAGATTACATCGACTTTCTACAACTTCTAAAATCGAGCGTGTAGGTTTGTCTTCACCCATTCAAGTAGTGACATTTTAATACATTTAGGAAAACAACAAAAGATATCACAAATTGCCAATTTTTTTATAATCACACATGTCATGCTACCTGTTATCATTTTCTTGCTTAAAAGTAACCTTCTCCCCAGCAGTTACTCCTTTTAGGAGGAATAGATTGATATTTCCTTGTACATAGGCAAAATGGTTACCTATATGGTTTGAATAGCTTGTTCAATGAACCAGATGACACTACCCTATAGTTAATGGTATAATTAAAAACATACATGACTTACAAGCAACGGTTTTTTCTTTTGGCAAATTTTAACAACCTAGCAACCAAAAAAAAGGCTAGTAAATCCAACAAAAGGCTTGTTTGAAAAAAAAAACCCAAAAATCACCATATCTTGAAGTAAAGAAACTAACATTTGCTAGATATAGGCTTCATGTAGGTTGCCATAACTAGTCAAGATTCTTAAAAAGATCTATTTGTCCACCAAGGAAAATCACCATTTATTGTTAATTAATAGTGAAGGTCCTAGCCAATGCACCTACTTGAGAAATTCCCAAAAAAACACCCTTGTTTACAAATCACATAAAATTAGTTTAATTCAATAAATAAACATATGAAAAATAAAAATGGAAAATTTAACTATCCACACATAAATATCTTTAGCAATTGCGAGATCACGAATGCCAAGAGGAATCAATATCCTTAGCAATTGTGAGATCATGAATACCAAGAGTAATCAATGGGTGTTGAGAAGGAAGTTGAGAATATGTGGATGCCAAAGATAAATTGACACCTCCCCCCTTTTATGCATATAGCAATCACAAGTAGGTCTCTCATCTTCAAGCAGCACTCCAATTTAGTTAGATTATGACAAATTAATGAAAATTTTCTAAATATTAACTAAAATGTAGGGGGACAAGTTTCCCTTACCTATTTACCCAATTGTACTCTTCAAGAAAATTACTTAATATTTAGAGTCATTAGGACAATTTTGCAAACTTGGGCTACAAGTTTTAGACATAACAAGTAGCCATAGCCACTTGGGTTGCAAAATCCATTGCACATGGTATTGACATTTTATTTAGCATAATGTAATGAACTTGGGGGAAGGCATTGTGTTTTTCAAAACACCCCCCATGCTAGGAGGCCTTGTGGCCCTCCAATCCATACAATGAGAAATCATAAAATTATGAAATATGATTTCCCACTGAATGAGGGGAAGGGCCCTTAGTTCACAGGGTGCAAAATGCCTCTCACTACCATGACATTACCATACAAATTTCCACAATTTCAATAGACTTATCACACTATGATTAGTAGTAGCTTCCCACCATTTTTAATAGGTTGGTCTCACAAATTACATCATGATAAGAATTAATGTAAGTAACAAAAGAAATTTAGGAAAAGGAAACTAAGTTGAGTGTCAACTAGTGTTGGGTGATGTTTATCCAGCATCAAAACCTCACCTGTTATTTGGCCAGGTATAGAGGCAAGAATTTAGAAAGACCCACCATCCCCAATATCCTGCCCACCTGAAATCTTTCAGGTACATGTCCTTTGCCTCAAGCTTCAATGTCTAAAAGATCAATGGTACACACCCTGATGCCACATTTCCTGGGATTTTAGCATACAATCAGTAGCTCCCTTGGCTGTTGTTCAAGATTCAAAACCCATAACATGCCGGTCACGTGAGGTTTAAGCTAACAAACCACTTTCAAAGGTCATACCTCAAACATGATGTTTGTTAAGGAATCTAAAACACATTTGTTTCATGAGTCAAGCAACACCCACCTCCACTTCATACCCCTAAGTGTGGAAGTTGGAGTGTAGCAGGTACTGCAAGCCTTAAGATGAAATCCTGGATGACTCATAATAGCAAAAAAAATTTGTTTCATAATTTCTCATCTTAAGGAGGGGAGTTCCCCATGTACTAAGCCTGCTTTGATGATTCCACCAGGTAATGATTGCCAACAGAGCATTACACCCCTGAGCTTGGGCTCCACTCTCAGTTCACAGGGCGTTCACAGCGCATTTGGGCATTACCCTACACTTAACCTCTAGCTCAGACATCAATTGTAATGCCTCATTAGCCTATGTAGTAATAATATGTAAGGTTTCAATGGTTGGTGCAAGTCCTATTCAAAACATTTTGGGTCACCTTTCAGCAATTACTTTCAAAGCATTTACTGGTCTAGACTCTCCAGACCTCAAAATGAATATTTCATAAAACATCAATATCTACCAAAAGGAATTAGATGCATTTAAAATTGGAACATCATGCAACATAGTTAAAAACACTTACTGATTTTTTAATTTAGAAAATAGTACAATCCTGGAAGGCTACATAATTTGAAAAGAGATCTGCAGGATGAAATCATGCCTTTGGTTGCAAAAGGCATACTTGGCATATCTCCTTTTTTTTGTCTGTCGAGGAGAATCCATCTCCATTCTGACAACCAGATCTTGTGTTTTTATGAGGATAAAATGGCACAGACTTCCATCTTTGAATAACTATTTGAAAATGCCATGCTTTGAACATAATTTGGACAAGGCTGGAACTAAAATGAAATGAAATTGAACACAGCCACACAAGCTACATTTGGAATTCAAGGACTTAATCTGAATCAAAACAACATTCTCTACACCGAAAGCTGGTGATGACACTGAAATGACAATTATAGGCTGCAGATTCATGTCCCTGTCTCATATATGAAAGTATAGGAATGGGTAGGAGGACATTACAGCATAAGATCCCACATGGGAAGAAATTCACCATAAGGTAATTTATTCTATTCAAATGGCAATCAATTTCTACCTATTCTGTGTAAGCTCCTTGCCTTAGTATGCTCATAAAAAAAACTACAAGCAATCCAATCCTTCAAACAATCATTTACTCCCTATTCTTTACAACTTAATCTTTTTATAGTCGTCATAAAGCAATGAATGATTCAAAGTACTTTTCTTGAAATCTTGCATTTCACTTTCATATCGGTATCAATGGAACCTTGGTTTTGCATAGGCCCTGAAAGCATGGCATTAGGGCCTAGACTCAGGTTGCACCTTGGTTCACAGTACGTAATCTTCCCTTGTACATAAGGCGATACATAATGGCATCATTGTACCAATATGATTTGCTTTTATATTAACATATGTTACATGTATATGCATGGGTTTACTCATAAAATGTGGCTTCAATTTTCTTATTCAAGGCTTTACAAAAGACATCGATTCCTCAATTAATGTTTGCAACTCACAAGGTTTCCCAGTGACTCCTAATACAGTTTCAATAATGATGATAAATGACTTGAGTTGATGAAGACTGGGAACCTCACCTTCAGGTTGTAAGGAAAGGTCTTTGACAAATAGTACCCCATTAGGTCTCCACAACATAATGATCCCCACTAAAGCCAATGACAGACCTTGACCACAAGACTGCAATAATCCTATTGATCAGGCCGCATTTCAAGAATAGAGGATAACCTGCAAACAATTCAAAGCTGAGTTATAATACATGTGTATCCATTTCGTATGTATGCATTTCACTCAAATACCCTGAGAGGAAGGTTCTAAACTCATGTTCAGCTGCAGACTATGGAGAGGAGAAATGCTAATTTTTAAGAAATGGGTTCTCACCAGATGAGCAGCAATAACAAAAAAACAGTGGATTCATTTAGGAACATGAAAAATGCAAGTGGATGAAACTGACAAAGGCTTATCTTTCAAGCAGCAATTAAGCTGAAGGAAAGGCAAGTTTCATGAAATCAGGACACAATGTAAAACACCCAAATTGAATAAAGGTGGAATTTCTGAATTGCTTACTGGAATGGGTCGATTCGAGGGTCATGCTCGCTTGCTAATGCCATACCTGTACAAAGACATGTTGGACACATAACCTACAACACACATCACTGCTGTGAGGTCAGTAGATACACAAATGCACATGATAATATTTCCAATGTCACAAAAGCAATGAAACTCTGAGATTGTTGCAATATCCTCACCATGAAAGACACATGTCCTGGACCTTTCAGACACCTATGACGTATTCTTCAGTCAAAATACTTCAAACTGAAGTGAATAATACCAAGGCCAAATCCCTCACAACTGCTAGCAATCAAGGATTCATCCCAGGGTTTCTGCCATTCTACAATCTGTAAAGGTAACTACTGATAATGGCTACAAACCAGTACACACTTACCTTGGCAGTGCCAGAGCAATTGGAGCATCGTTGAGTTGTGGGTGCAGACAAGGGTAGGTCAGACTGACCCAAACTGGTGACAGGCTCCATTACTACAAGTGACCCAGATCCAGCACATCGAGCACATGCCAAGTACCCTGCATGGTTTCCAATTGCCAAATAGAATCATGAATTGGTGTTAAGTCTCCAACAAACAGAATGAATCTTTTGATTATCAAATAGAATATGTATCTGTATTCGCTGTGTCATTCAAGTATCAGGCAGCACTTTCCCAGTCAGACAAAACCAATTTAGTTTTAAAGAATCCTATGAGGCACTAACCCACCAGAAACAACACATGGAAGAGCCAAAAGGAGTGAGGAAGAGGTACCTGTGCCATGACAGTATTTGCAGCGCTTGTGCTCCTGTTGCTTCACATTGTTCAACTCTACAACCATGAGTGACGTGATGACTCCCACAGCTCCTCCAGAAAATGATGCCACAATTGGGTCAACTTCACTGTGGCCCCCCACCCAGCAATCTCAAGTTGAGGAGCACATACAACCTCCCAAGTCAAGACCTCAATGCTAGATAACCGTCAAAGTGACTCCTTGCTGGTCCTGCTTTGCTGTTCTCTTCATGGAAATGAAAGGTTTGGAGGATAAACCTCAAAATGGTCCAAAATCACAAAACTATTCTTACTGGGCCAAGTTGGCAATTTGTGTGCAATTCATGGCCTTTTAAGTCAACAGTTTTAGATCCAGGATTAGGGAAGACTGTCAAAACCTGAGCTGAAGTGGAAGATGCATGTTCCTGATGAAGTCTTCGTATGATGTGCCCCCAATCCCCAGCTTCAGTTCCAACTACATTGTAGAATCCGAGCAAAAAGGAAACCATAGGCAATCAGGAATGCACAGGGTCCTTGTGAAACTCTGAACTTAACTACTCTATCTGAGACCGCCGACACAATTCTGTTTTTCAAGCCTTGGAGACACATCATCCAGCGATGTATCTACAGGTGCTTGATTTTACTCTGTGCTGGTTTTAAGTTTTTGCAAGACATTCTTTTCAGCTTTACATGATGGGAGAGAGTATGGAAAACCAAGAGATTGATGAAGAGTCTTACAATGGGAGCTATAAGGCCACCAAAAAGAATGATTCCAGCCACCAGTGAAAGGCAGCTTGCAAAATACTGCTGCAAAGTTGCTGCAGTCTGCAGAAAGAGAAACAAAATTACCATAAGAAGGTTACAAAAGGGTTCACAAAAAACATGCTACTGACAACCTGAAAGAAGGCTTCTAGCAGTTTGATGCACTGCAGTTGATGGGTGTAGTTTGGAGCTGCCAAAAGTATGGTAATTAGTCTCTTCATATTTCCCCTACTGGAGTTTAGATCAGTTCATACCAGGGGTGGTAGCAGCGGAATTGAGGAAGAATATTCCAGCATTTCCTCATTATCATCAAAAGCAGTTGCCCCTTTCTCTTCACTTTTCATTCGCTGCTGGATTCGTAGTCTTCTAACCTGCCCACAATGAAGAAGAACAGCAAAGAAAAATCCTAAATCAAGCACATGTTTCATCAGGTTATGAAATTTGTGGGATCTACATGAGAAAACTTTGATTTCAGACTTTCAGGGTCAAAGATGCCAAGAGTGGATCTCCAAACTGCAGGAGTTGCACATATTTGAAAATAGCATTCTGCTCTGTGGAAACCCTAAACCTCACACTCTTACCCCACAAATTTGTTGGAAGATCATGTCTACTGGAAACGGTAGTAGGGCTACTTCACCTCTTCCATGAGGAGAAAGATTTTATTCCGACGGCGAGAGATATTGTCCCGAATCTCATACACATCCATTTGTGCAAAATCAAGCACCGTTTCACGGCCTTCTATTATACAGAAAGCATCGCTGTCATCCCCTCTGGTTCCGATAAGTGAACCCCCCATTGCATCCTTTCACCTCAGTTACATGTGAGAAAAATTCAACAAACTCATTACAAAAAAAGTTCCTTGTGGTCCATCCACACAAGAGAAAGCTTACAGAAAATGGATGTGGATCTAAATGACTCGAATGTCAAAGACATTGTATCAAAGGCTGGAAAGTAAGAGATTCTGACATCGATCTGCAGACAGTTTTTCAATCTTGGAATTTGTGTCATGATTCCTCAGAAGCAGGAGAAACATGAATAGGCAAGTACCTGGAGGATAAGGAAGAAGACACACTCACTCTCCCCCTCCTCCTTCCCTTGTTATTCGAGACAACCCCACCCATGAAACTATTCTTGACCTCCTCCTCCTGCTCCTCCTCCTCCTTCTCCTGTGGCACCTTGTTCCGGATCCCTCTGCAATTCCTCCTCAACTCTGTTGTACTCACCACTCTGCCATTGCCAGAACTCAGACCAGAAAGCTGGGTGAAAGCTCCAAGCTTTCCCACAGAGATGTGACTCCCCTGCAATAACATCTGCAACTGCAACATTTCTCTGCAATTCCCCCAGACTTCTCTTCTTGTGTTCCTGAATCACAAAGCTTCTTCAAATTCTGGTTTTGAGACTGACTACATAAAATCTCTCTCCGACCCAATTCCTCCAGACTTTTGTTTCTGTGTTCCTGAATCACAAAATGCTCCAAATCATCATCATCTTCTTCTTCTTCTTCAAATTCTGGTTCTGGGGATGACTACCAAAAATCTGTCTCCAACCCAATTCCTCCAGACTTCTGTTCGTGTGTTGCTGAAACACAAAATGCTCCAAATCTTCTTCTTCTTCTTTCCCATCCCTCTTGTTGAAATCCGTCTAGGGTTTTGAGGGTTTTTGATGATGGGTTTTTGGGTAGGGAATGCATGGCCCTTGTGTTTTCACTTGTTCTCGTTTGCCTTTTCCATTTTAGGGTTTGTTTTGGTTGTTTTTTTTTTCGGGGGGGGGAGGGGAGCGGACACAAGCTCGAATCCCACCAAGTGCAGATTCTTCTTCTTATTTTTGGTTACCCCTTCCTAAGAGCCTGGGTACCTATTGTTTGCCAAATTTGGGCAATTTTGTTGGCTTTGCCTATCAAGGCAAGGATATTATTGTGTTTAGATTCATTGTAGAGTATAGTAGCTTAAGGGATTTTGTCCCCTAGGTAATAATAATAATAGGTCCATTTTTATTTGAGGATTTTTGAAAGATGATATTTTGGCTTGTGTTGAAACTTGAGATTAGTTATAGAGTTATGACATCTTGAAGGATTTTGGTTTCTTTTAGAGGATTTTTTTGAAGACTATATGTGACCGAACAACAGGTCACCTCACTGGTGTGAACACAACATGTTTTGAAGTTTGCTTTTGGATTTATTAGCCGTCATTTTTGCAGCCGAAATCTCTCCATTACTGCTGCAGACGTTGCATGGGGAGGTTTCTCTCTTTGTTGGGCTGTTATGGAGTGCAGGAAAGAAGCGGCGCCAATGATGGTGAAGGATGGAGCTGCATTGATGAGGGGAGGTGGAAGGAAGGAGGGCGGCAAAAAGGACAGGAGGCGGTGCTGAGCTGATAGCTGGGAGGTCCAGACGAATTCATTGGCAAGGTAGATGTGAGACGGAGGCGAACAGACAGGGCGGAAAGGCAGATGTGAATCAGGAAGAGAGCTATTGAAAAGGTTTTTTTTAGAGCTGTAGAGAGCTATTTTTGGAGAACTTGGCTGGTTGTTGTAATTTTCTGCTGTGCAAGCAACTTAGCCAGGTAGCTCTGAGAAGGACTCATTAAAGGGTAGTGTCGAAGTATGAGGAGGTCTGGAGGGATCTGAGCTATAGCATTGGGGTGCATTTTGCATGAGAGGGAGTCTATTCGAGTAACTTGAGGGGTCTGGGTTGCAGTACCTTCTGTCTGAAATGTTGGTTGTGGTCTTAGTGAGTAGCAGAGAGCAAAAGGGGAATCCCGAGGGTGGAAAGAACGAGAGCATCGAGTGAGGGTGTAAAAAGGTTTGGAAACCAGCAGAGCTGCTAATCATTTTTGCATGGAAGTGAGTATGTTCGAGTAACATTGGCAAGCTCGATGTAGACTGTTCAGAGTTGGGTGCTTTCAGAATGCGTTTTGGACTAGAGGGAAATCCAGTCGTAGGCCTCTGGTCCAACAGATGAAAAGAAAAGCATGCATTGTAGTATTCTGTGGGGGATCGAGTGAATATCGAGAGCTCTGACCTCAAGGGTCATACCTTAATTGATGTTTGATTTCTAATGTATACTATGGAGCCAGAAATATTGTGCTCTCTGGTGATTTTTGTGAATGGCAAGGTGCAAGTTTGAATTTGCCTTTTCTGTTCTGCTAATCTATGAGAGTGTGAGTTGTTCCTATCCAAAGATCAGTGAATGCATATGGAAACTGATTAGGCCCGCACTAGTGGTCAAATTATTTGTTGGGTTTCGAGACCCTCTCTTTTTGGTATCAAAGCTGGTTCATATCGGGTAGCTTTAGTAAAACCTGCGGATGTCTAAATATCATGATAATTGAGGTATCATGTCTTCATCTAGTGTAGATGAGGTTGGAGTAGAAGAGTTGACACAACACATTCATGAGCAACGAATTGTCCTTAAGTTTGATTATCCAAGGGGGCAAGATGGTCCACAATGAGGAGCGGTAATCCTACATTTTCTGGGTTTTGGAGTAGTAACACTTATAGGCATAGACCCAAATGAAGCCCGAGTTGGGGATATTGCAGTAGAAGTAGCTCATAGTGGCTTTTATACTCGAGCTGAAGTTTGGTTGAAGGTTAGAGATGGAGCAAGGGGATGGGCGTCAACCGCAGAGCTGCAGACGCAATATTACTACACCTCGCATCTGGCGTAAAGTAACGTCGTCACTTGCTGAGAGGCCGCGTAGTGTACCTAGGGTAGGAGACGTATGGATTCCCAAGCTTGTTGTGTTGCCTAACCATTTCGTCAAATTGTACATTCCTGGTGTGGAAGATTTGTTTCAGGTTGGAGATCGTCTACTCAGGGTGGAACATAGTGCATCAAGCTCTCGCCTCATAAGCTATAGGATATGGCGTAATCAAGAGGCAGGGTGGCAATTCCAGCAAGAATCCATAGATGGGCAAAGTTTTTCTACTTTTTCGTCTAACTTTATACCGTTGAGGGCAATAGCTGAAGGTGATCAGTCCGAATTTTCAAATTGAATCACGACTGTTCTTTTCTTTTTTTCTTGAAAGCTTTAGGTTGGAGCAGGATATCTGCAGAATGACTAGTCCCCAGGGAATGGATGAACTGTTCTGGGGGCGAGACCATGAGGACGTCAATGACTGGGCAGAGAGGCTCACCATGGCAACTGAAGTGCGAGATCTGAATGCAGATAAGCTTTTCAAGATTGTGAAGCTGAATCTGCGAGGCAGAGCTAAGGAATGGTTCAAGAGGTTGTAACCAGCACCAATGGATTGGGCTGAGTTGAGGACTCTGATACTGCAAAAGTATGGAGATGTTGATGCTGATGACATTAGAATGAAGCTCGATGCCATCAAACAAGAACCCAAGGAGAGAGTTCAAAAATACTATGAACGTCTTGACAAACTGTTTCAGAAGGGCCAGATACAAGACGCCGAGGAGAAGAGGAGATTTCTAGCCAGATTGAAGCCATAGATTTGAGAACATTTACGGACATTGAAAAGCTGGTTAGTGCTGCAACAGAACTTGAAAAAGTTCTGGGCGAGCTTGGAGAGACTCCTTATGAACCTCTAAGGGAGGAGCAAGAAGAGGAGACCTCGGAGACTATGATGGAAAAACAGGTCATGGCGTTAAACAACACCCTAATCAACTTCTTCAAAAGGACTATGCATAATCCAGAAACATCATCTTCTTCCACTGTGTTTGGAGGATGCCAAATCTACAAGGGGGGGGACCATTTGGCCACCACCTGTCGAAGGTTGAATGAAACACGGCCAAAATGTGCCAAGTGCGGTATGCCTCATAGGATAGAGAATTGTGGAATAAAATGTACCTTCTGCTCAAGGTTGGGACATTCCGAGGACAGATGTTGGAAGAAACCCAAAGATGGGAAATCGCATTCTGGAACAGCGAACTTCTTAGAGGTGTTGCTGAATGACGAAACAACAACCCTGCAACAGCTTAATAAGCTATGTGGGGATGAGAACCTGTTCTCTTACACCCAAGTGCCTAGAAGGAGGGTGCCGGTTGATGTAACACAAGGAGGGGTTGTGCTGACCCCTGAAGCTGTGGGAGATGGAATAAGCGCAAGCCGGGGTACCTCAGTCAGATCCAAGATTCTGGCACATTTCATAAAGGGAAAGGTATCCGTCTCACCAATGGAGACAATTCTGATGATTCCAGGGGAACTGGAGCACCTTGAAAGTTCGGTGAAGTTGGCTAGGAGGAGGAGGGATTCAGAGGCGACTGAAAATCAAGTGTCAGTGGTTTCTGCGATTCCAGCATTGAGGAAGATATGCATCAACAAGACCCATAGAAGCAAGACACTGCATCTGCTTGTGGAGATCAACAATTATGTTGTTGAAGGATTGGTGGATACTGGAGCTTCCATGTCTGTTATGGCTACTGCTGTAGTCAAAGAACTAGGAATGATGCATCTTGTGACAGGGTCGGAGACTTACAAAACCGCATCAGGAGTTGTTACACAGGTGTTGGGTCGAATTGATGAGGTACCTATCAAGGTTCGAGGCATCCAATGTGCCATGACCTTCATGGTCATGGACACGAACAGTTGCGATGTACTCCTGGGATTAGACTTTTTGATGAAGATTGGAGCAGTTGTGGATGTGGAACAGGGTCTAATACAAGTAAGACACGGCCCCAGAAATAATGTGGAAGTACTGCCTTTGACGATGGTGAATTTATTGCAGAAAATGAATTTCGAAGCTATGATGCACGAGGCTACGACAATCTGGAAGGACGCACACGTCAAGGATGATTCTGACTGGATACCAGATCAAGATTGTGTGATCATGACTAAAGTGGATGATGCGTCCACCTTGGACTCAGACACTGGTATTGATGGTAGCGGACACTGTGATTCGGAGTCTGATCAAGTGAGACAAATTAAGTCTGAGAATGAGTTTGGAGACACTGAGTTGGAGGATCTGGTGAAGTCAGAAGGATCGCAAGAGATTCTGCAACTGATATTGCAGGAGCAGGTTGACAGATTCATGAAAGAAGAAATCATAGATACGGATGATTATGCAGATTGGATAAGGTGGGTCTCTGATGCAAAGCAAGGGAGACAGGCCATGTATGAATCCACACGTGGTGTAACTGTCCCACCTTTGCTACAACAGCCCAACCGAATACACGTTTCCTCAATCCCACCACTACTACAAACTGTCTAGATGAAAGACGGCAACTCTGATGGCAACCACATTAAGCAGTTGACATCTGCCAACCATTGTGAAATGGATACGAGATGGAGGGAGATCTGTCAACGAATCAGGATTGACACCAGCTTGGAGGAGGAAAAACGAAAACAACTCTGGCAAGTTCTAGAGCGATACTAAGACATTTTTGCTTGGAATAAGGGTGAGCTAGGTTGTTACACTATTGGGGAACACTTTGTGGATACGCAAAGGTTCCCACCTTGCAAAACATCTCCTGGTCGATTATCCTACTGGGAAGAGGCAAAGGTGAAGAGGCAAATTGATGTGTTGGTCGAATTGGGCAAAATGAAGCCCAGTAGCTCTAAGTATGCATGTCGGGTAACTCTACCAGTGAAGAAGGATGGGAGCAAGCTTTTTGTGGCGATTATCGACCACTTAACGCACAGACACGTCGAGATTCATTTCCGATGTCACTTGTGGAAAATGTGATTAGTCAACTGGGGAACTCATCATGGTTCACTGCCTTACACTTGCAGTCTGACTTCTGGCAGATTCGAATGGCTCCAAAAGACATGAAGAAGACAACTTTGATCACTAAAACCGGGTTGTATGACTGGACAGTCATGCCATTCAGCCTCAAGAATGCAACGAGTACGTTTACCAGAACTATGTCGGAGGTCTTTAAGGACTTGGGTAGCAACCTCCTAAAAATATTCGTTGATGACCTCAATGTGCACAATGAAAGCTGGGAGGAACATCTGCAACACCTAGATATAGTGTTGTACAAACTTAGGGAAGTAAACCTCAAACTGAACCCAAACAAGTGTTGCTTTGCTGCAAATAACATTACATTTCTGGGCCATGTCATTAGTAAGGTGGGCACCAAACTGGATCCTAGCAAGATTGAGGCAGTTCTGCATTTTCCGCAACCTAAGACAGTCACCAATGTCAGGTCGTTCTTAGGTCTGGCAGGGTATTACCGGAACTATGTCCAAGGCTATTCGCAACTAACAGCTCCTTTATTTGAGCTGACCAGAAAGGATGTTAATTTTGTGTGGGATATGGGCTGTCAACAAGCATTCCAGGAACTGAAGGTAGCTCTAGTTGATGCGCCTATACTCACACGACTTGATTTCAAGAAGGCCTTTTGTCTGGATGTTGACTAGTCCCCCAGGGGTGTTGGAGCGATATTGTCCCAGAAAGAAGGAAGATTTGAGAAGGTGGTGGCTTATGCCAATAAAAGCTTAATAGAAGCCCAAAGAAAATTCCATCCCATGGAAGGGGAGTGCTACGCACTAATCTAGGGCATCATGCATTTCAGGCAATACTTGCACAGGAATCATTTCATTCTGCACACAGATCACAAGCCTCTGGAGTGGCTAGCCACCGTATCCAATGTGCATGGCAGGAAAGGCAGGTGGGTAGACATGTTACAGGATTTTAGCTTCAAGATAATCCACCGACCAAGACTCAGGCACACGAATGTCGATGCTTTGAGTAGGAATCTGGTTGGACCAACCACTAATGATGATGACTTCAATGAAGAAATCCAAGACATTGGAATTATTCTGACGGACACATCGAGAGGAGAAGGGGAGACTCTCTTTGTTCAGACTAGTAAAAAAATAGAATGGCTCGGTGTCAGAAGAAAGGTCAGGGAGTGCATACGACATCATGCGTGTTGCTTTGGCATCAACCACTGTAATTATGTTGGTAGCCAACAGCTGTATGTGGTTGACGTTGTATGAGAAGAAGAGCAGCCCAAGGAGCTTGGTCCTTGTGAGGCTGAAATTACAAGAGGAGGTGAGCTTGTGCAGGACGATGATGTAGGAGTGGTGCTAAAAAGAAAGAGGCCCCAGTACTATGATAAGCAATAGCAATTGGAGCTTGCGTTGGCAGCTCAACAACTGTTTGAATCTGGTGAGCATGACTTGGTTCCTGCAGGTTCTAATGAAGAAGATGAGTGGGGAGAAGACACAAGGCACCAAGACATATGGGAGGATGTACCCTGCCTGGATTTACTACAGGGAGGCATGCTACCAGACACTAATGATTATGTGGAAGCTAGGAGGGCAAGGAAAAGAGTGGTGAACTACCACTGGCAGGATCAATCACTTTATTTCAAAGGGTTACTTATACCAAGGCCAGAAGACCGCATGGGTCTAGTGGTCCAAATGCATAAAGACCTAGGGCATTATGGAGAAGAAAGAACTCTGGCAGAGATATGTAGGAGATACTTTTGGCACAATCGGACTGGGGATGTGAAGACTGTTGTGAAGGTATGTCAACAATGTCAGATGGTGAGAAGGATGGGGAGTATACGCTCGGAAGATGAAAAGTTGAAAAGTATACACGTTTGTGATCTGTTTCATAGAGTGGCTATGGACACTACAGGACCGTTGCCTAAAACCAGGTCAAGAAACAAGTACATTCTGGTGACCATCGACCACTATTCTAAATGGTGCGAGGCTAAGGCCATTGTTGATCATGGTGTTAAAACTGCGGCCAGGTTTCTGGAAGATGACATAATCTGCAGGTATGGAGTCCCCAAGTTTGTACTGACTGACAATGGTGGAGAATGGGCTGCAGAATTCGATGTTATGTGCAAAGACTACGGCATCCAACATCAACACACTGCACCCTAGTGGCCTCAGTGTAATGGGATGGCTGAGCGTATGATCAAGACCATCAAACACAGCATTATCGTTCTTGTTGCAGCACCCGAAAGCGTAGATTGTTGGGACGAGCATCTGGCTAAGATACTGTTTGGATACAGATGTGGGATCCAGTCTAGCACCAAGTTCTCACCCTTCATGATTTTGACTGGTCGCACACCCCGTCTCAGGGCAGACAATTACCTACACGCTCTAACTGTTGTAACTGATGACGATGTTGATGTTGAAATTGTTGCAGCACAGTTTCTACAGAAGGTGAAGCTTATAGCAAGCATCCACAAGAATGTTTTGTTCAATGTGGAACAAGCACAGAAGAAATAGAAGAAGACTTATGATGGCAGAAGAGGTAAACAGACTTTTGAAGGTCTGGTTGCAGGTGAAACAATGGTGAAAATGAAAAAACCAGGAAGGAAGAAAGCTTTGGCTGCAAGCTGGGAAGGTCCATACCAATTCATTGGGCATGCAGATGGGAAAGGGAATTATGATCTTGAAAAAGGCAGTAGGATTTGCATCATCCAGGATGCTGATGGACATCAGTGGGAGATCTCGTAGGGATCTACAAATCTATCACGTTCAACTAGATTGAGAGAAGCTAAGGGACTCAGCTTTTTTTAAGAACGAAGGGGTTACATATGTGACCGAACAACAGGTCACCTCACTAGTGTGAACACGGCATGTTTTGAGGTTTGCTTTTGGATTTATTAGTCGTCATTTTTGCAACCGGAATCTCTCCATTACTGCTACAGACATTGCATGGGGAGGTTTCTCTCTTTGTTGGGCTGTTATGGAGTGCAGGAAAGAAGCGGCGCCAATGATGGTGAGGGATGGAGCTGCATTAATGAGGGGAGGTGGAAGGAAGGAGGGCAGCAAAAAGGATAGGAGGCGGTGCTGAGCTGATAGCTGGGAGGTCCAAACGAATTCATTGGCAAGGTAGATGTAAGACGGAGGCGAACAGACAGGGCGAAAAGGCAGATGTGAGTTAGGAAGAAAGCTATTGAGAAGGGTTTTTTTAGAGCTGTAGAGAGCTGTTTTTGGAAAACTTGGCTGGTTGTTATAATTTTCTGTTGCGCCAGCAACTTGGCCAAGTAGCTCTGAGAAGGACTCATGAAAGGGTAGTGCCGAAGTATGAGGAGGTTTGGAGGGATCTAAGCTATAGCATTGGGGTGCATTTTGCATGAAAGGGAGTCTGTTTGAGTAACTTGAGGGGTCTGGGGCGCAGTACCTTCCGTCTGAAATGTTGGTTGTGGTCTTAGTGAGTAGCAGAGAACAAAAGGGGAATCCCGAGGGTGGAAAGAACGAAAGCATCGAGTGAGGGTGTAGAAAGGTTTGGAAACCAGCAAAGCTGCTAATCATTTTTGCATGGAAGTGAGTCTGTTCGAGTAACATTGGCAAGCTCAGTGTAGACTGTTCAAAGTCGGGTGCTTTCAGAGTGCGGTTTGGACTAAAGGGAAATCCAGTCGTAGGCCTCTGGTCCAGCAGATGAAAAGAAAAGCATGCATTGTAGTATTCTATGGGGGATCGAGTGAATACCAAGAGCTCTAACCTCAAGGGCCATACCTTAATTGATGTTTGATTTCTAATGTATACTATGGAGCCAGAAATATTGTGCTCTCTGGTGATTTTTGTGAATGGCAAGGTGCAAGTTTGAATTTGGCTTTTCTGTTCTGCTGATCTGTGAGAGTGTGAGTTGTTCCTGTCCAAAGATCAGTGAATGCATATGGAAACTGATTAAGCTCACACTAGTGGTCAAATTCTTTGTTGGGTTTCGAGACCCTCTCTTTTTGGTTACATATATTCTTCTTCTTTTGCCTTAAGATACTTTTTAATGTAAATGGCAAGGCCAAAGTGTGACGCACCCCTCGTTCCCCTAATAACTATAGTTGGGACTAACTTAACCTTAAACATATTTTGAGGAATTGCATGTTCTTATGGGCTCCTTTCTTTTGTACTCCCAAATTTATTTGATGTAAATCTGCCAAACTAAGTAAATTGAAATAATAATAACTAAGTTAGCCTAACTTGATCGTGATTTATTAAGGGATTTGGTGGTTTCACGAGTTTATTAAAATGCACCCGGATACTTTTCTAGTGTATCCAGAGGATGCCTTACAGAAAATAAAAGAGCTGATGGGCTTTACATTTTTGTGTGATAACCGGTGGGTATCTGGCAGGTATCACACAAAATTGTGTAAAGTCCCCTATATTAGGGCTTCACCCTATGCCCTTTTTGGCACTCCTAAATTTGAAATAAATCATTTGCCAAACTTTATTTTGAGAAAGCCAAGAAAAAAAAAAAACAAAACAAAACAAAAAAAGTTGAACTAACTCTTTCACTATTTTGAGGGTTTGGTGTTTGTAAAGGGCCCCTTTTTTTTTTTCACTAATGAATTTGATGCAAATCTACCAACCTTTAATTCAAGTGAAACAACAAGGGAAAAAAAGGATTGGTACACCAAAACTTTCTTTGGGCAATTCTTTGAGGGAAAGAGGTACCTAGTGGGCTCCATTTTTTCTAGTCATTTTTACATTTTTATTTCGACAAATCATGATTGAGAGATTAGGTGTATTTGCACATTTGTTTGGGCAAATTGTGATTCAAGGGATTAATTCGTAGGTCTTAGGTTGTGACAAAATGTGTGGACTTTTGAAAATAAGTAATTAAACTACCTACACAGCATAGGGAATAGGCTCTTCAATAAGTTTTTAAGGTTATTTTAGTGAGTTAAAAATTATTCAAAACTTGAGAATCAAAGCTTATAAGTCTTTTCTTAATTGGAACTGGTGTGGCCTATTCCATCGGCCTGGCCCAAGTGTGAACTGGTCATCCAACTGAATTTTCCCCCCTCAAAACTATTTTTTGCAATTTCCAATGACAAAAACTAGTCAAAATTCAATACCTCCCACACCTTATGTCACTTTTTTTTTGAATTGTGTTCATTAAATCTTATTCATTGAAGGCTTTCCAACCATATCAAGAGTTTGCCCAATTACCTTATAATTTTTAGTTTTTGGCTTAAATGAATTTTGAGGGAAATTTTGTTAAAATTTCTTCACCATAGGTCAAAACATTACAAAACCAACTTTATGTATCCTTATGCATTGAGGGGTTTCCCCAATGGTACCAAGAGCATGGCAAGACATGCATGGTTTGAGAGACCTCAATGCAACAAGCAAAACAAACAAACAACCTACTACTTTCTTTTATAGATAGATTATCAACCAATTTACACCCATTCCAATCGAATTAAACAATTGAAAAGCGTATGTTTTGGCATTTATTGGATGGTTTGAAATGAAATAAATGTCATTTGATAACCTTAATAAATGGACTAAAAATTTGACATCTAGCAACAAGAATATGAATTAAAGTTCCAAAGTTCTCCCACAACCATAGTGGATTAGCTATTTTTACCTTTTCATAATTTAGTTTTGCAATTTTGGAGGTTATTTTCTCATTTCATAAGAAATGTTATAATGCCATAAATTTTGAAATTGGGAAAGGTTACCTTGGGCAATGGTGACATGTTGAAGTGGACATACATGCAGACACACATGTAATGCATATGGACTTATGAATTCTCATACATTTTTTGAGCACCAAATACTAGATTTGCCTTAGTACAAATATGTGAAACATTTTCAAGCCCATTTTAACAAGTGACTTGATATATTGCACCTTTATTTCCAATTCTATTAGTGTGATTTCTTCTATTGGCCCAAGTGTGAACTGGTTGCCCAACTAATTTTTATTTTCAAAATCATTTTTATAATTTAATTCAATTTTCACTAACAAAAATGATTCAAAATTCACTAGCAAGAACATTTTGAAGATGAAAGTCAAATCTTGAAAGCAAAAGATGTTTGAAAAGAATCAACACAAACCCTATCAAAGGCATTATTTGTTCAAAAATATTTTTGGGTGTATGCACAAATGAGTGGCTCATTTTTCATATCATTTTTTTTGTTTTTGCAAAAACCATCTTGTTTCAAAAATATATGATCTTAAAATTGTCAATTGGGACTTGGTTTTAAATTAACAACCTAATTATAAAAACATGTGTAGTTATTTTATGAAAAAATTACATCCACTTTTAATAGCGAACTTTTATTTAGTCCAAAAATATAACTTGGTGGGTTAATTATAATGATAGAAAATTGAATAATTCATATTGATTGTCATTTAAAATTCCATGTAATAGTTGACTAATATGTGGTCTAACATGGACCAGTAAATGTTTATGTGAAATCCTTACCTCAAAAATTGTAAAAAATAATAACCAAGGACTTTTGAATGGTCAAAATTGAACCATATTTTCATAAATGTCTAAATTTTTTTCTTTAATTTTTTTTTTCATAATTTCATATTCTTGGAATTTCTAATTTGACTCCTATTATATGGAGTTTATTATTTTTGAAACATGGACTTTATTATCATTTAACCAATGATTCGACTAAAATTACCGATTTAACATTTAGAATGGATTTTGTGTGGATTTGTTTTTCAAAAAATGAACCACTCAATGCATTCATCCTTTCAAGATGTTTAATACATTTATGACATCACTACCATAAACAAGGATTGAAGTAAAGGTACATACATAATACATTTATATGTTATGGGATCTTGTTTTGGTAGGGATTAAAGTTAAGCAACATCAAAATATGAAAATTGATATGAGGATTTACATTAATAGTTGAAAACAATGTTTTGAACATTATCAACAACCAACAACTTTCATAATGGTGTGCACAATTTTCCATAATTTGTTGTGTTGAAACATAAATTTAAAATCCTTGGAAATAGGAAGGGGGTTAGATGAGAACTAATATGTTTCACACCAACATTTTAAAATAACACAAATTTACAAAATGAACCCCTTCTTGCATGTGCTTACTAAACTATACAAGTTTTTAGGTGAAAAACAATAATTTAATTCTCATGTTTTTTAGAAAAATGAATTAAAAATTTGTTAGTTTATTAATAAATGACTAGGTATGGGAAAAAACTATTTGAAATTGTTTCTATATAATCTAAGTCTACTAGAAATTTTCCCTTGAATTTCAATTGTGGCAAAACAAATAAGTTGCACATTAATGGTTACATGCAAGACTCACAAAAACTATTACAATTCACATAATCATTTAGAGGTGAAAAACAAAGAAGGATTAGAATAAGAATCAATTATTGAATATTTGAATCACATGGGGTTTCACCATCACAAGTTCAACAATCAACAATTTCCACATTAAGTTCAATTTTTTAAATTTGAATATATTCAAAGACATGGAAGAAAATAACATTTATGGCAACAAAAAACATTTTTTTCACAAGGTGATCCAATACACTTTTATGCTTGGACAAAAATGCAAAGGCATTAAAGCCCATCATTCAACATTCAGTAGGCATTTTAACACATTTGGATCATGAAACATTACATGCATATGATTTATGGGTGGTCTAATACCAAACATAATTAATTATGAGGAAACAATATTGTAAGTAACATAATAAATTAACCATAGCTTCAAGGTAGAAATAACCATTACCAAAGCTCAAACAATGGTTTTCACATTTGCAAATCTACACATACTCATGATGGGGCTTTTATCACAAATATGAAAACTACCAAAATAATGAGATTTCGAAAAACACAATTGGATATGACAAACTATGGCAAATGCAAACTTATTTCTAAATTTATAGTTGGAACATATAAATCAAATATGAGAACATGATGTGTGTAAAATATAGTTTCAAACAAAGTTTTATTTTGATAAAATATGGAAACATAAATATGAAATGAAAAAACAAAATTATGGTGCAAGATTGTATTTCAAATTAGTGTCATTACATTTATTTATACATGTTTGGAGACCTAACTCAAAAAAAAATCTCAAAATATTTCAAGGAACTCTCTTAAATATCTTTTTTAATTACATTATAAATGAATAATGGATGATTTTCATCCATCTACATGAAAAGTGTATGTTCATGGATTTGCTTCACTTCATGATATTGATGTTGATATTGGTGAATTATTGTGAATGTCATTTGTGATAACTTTAAGCTAAATCCCAGCCATGTATGGTGACATAGAACAACCATTTGACTTCACAAGATATTTTAAGAGGATAACCATGTGAAAGGGATAAATGTTCAACTACAACCATTAAGGACATGAAGACTAGTTAAGAAATTATTCACATCCACAATGTGGACATGATGGGCACATTAAAGTCCATGTTGAATGTAATATCCAAAATTGTGGTCTTAATCATTTAAGATTTTCAAAAAAATATCAATGAATTTTTTTGATGCATTGATATGGACGTGTAATTGGTTGAGATGCATGTCACAATAGTTCAATTGGAAGCAACATCAACTCAAACCATTTTAGGAACCCATTGACATTACACATGTTCCTTTTAAATGCAAGGAGTCAATGATGGAATTTAACATATCTACTCAACAATTGGATTGACACAAATCTTTCATTCATGAAATTCAATTCCAATTTGGATTACCTCGTACATCAAGCACCCAACGTTACACATAACTACTTCTATAGAATCAAGAATATGACAACATTGCAATCCTTCATACCTATTATGTGCATGTTTCTCATGACCCAATGAATTCACCCTTTTGCATGTTTGTTTATTACATAAAATTTCAAAAAAAATATTGCTGATCAAATGTAGATTTTTGTAAGAATTTTGTGCAATAAAATTTACGTATGTATTGGATTCAACAATACATGCTAATCACCATCATAATTAAAGGAAGATGATCAATTAACTATGAAACAATTTTTTTTCTTCATCATAATGAGAATTTGAACCAACCACCTTGAGAATGATAATTTGAAACTAATTAATAGAAGTCAATAGTATCATTTCAACTTGGGAAATGTGAGATTTGTTTTGCACAAATATTTTTTTCACTTCAATGGAATGCAATATGAAAAAATACAAATGATAACATATTTAAATAAACTATGCATTCATTTTATGTAATTATGCATATCACATATATAATTACAAAATTCATCATGAATGTAATCATAAATTCATAAATGATTTCAACCACAAAATCATAAATTCTTGACATTTTCAACAAGCAAAAGAATATACATGTTTTTAATAGAGTCAGGTCTAGGATTCATGAAGGGAAAACAACTTTAAAATTATGGACATGCCAAAAACCTTAAATAAGGTATTTAAAGGTTTTCAAATCCTCTACTTGTGTTTTTGTGTCAAAAGGCATATGTTCCAAAATGATAGAAAAAGAATCTTGACTTAATGTTTGTGAAAAATTTTAACATCAAAGGTAAATTACCAATTGTGGAATCTAATAAAAAACCACATAATTATACATCCCAATCATGGATGCAATCACAAATTCATAACATAATTTACAAAATCAATCATAATTGTAATTATATATTCATGTTTCAACCATATTATAATTACTTTCTAGAATCACAAATGAACTTGTGATATTTTAAACCTCCATTAGATTGCCATTCAACCTCCATTCCTAATTGTTATGACAAGATCATTCCATATCCATTAGTAATATGATAATTTCAAATATAGAATTGGAAAAATAATCATGTCATATTAAACACATGTAGATCATGTAAAATTATAAAGCCAAAAATAAATTCAATTTGTGTGACAATTACATTATTCTTGCAAATCGGAAGCTCCAAGTGAAAGGCTACATTGAATGGATCTAATTTGAAAATATACACATATAAATCTATAAATTTTCATAAACCTTCCTATTTTCACCTCACATTATTTAGATAAACTACCTATGTAAAACAACATTCACACATGGGGATAGTGGTAGTGAGACAATTAATAAACATTGTTCAAATTACATCATGTACAATCAATAACTAGAATGAGTGGCAATCCTATGTAGCATGTTATCAACATGACTATAAACAAACGGAAACTTAATCATAGTTAAATATCAAAAATGTTCAAATTTTTATATTTTGAAAATTTTCACACCTATCAATGATGACAACTTAGGGTGCTAAAGGATAAATATTTTTGAAACTTTAACACCAAAAACCTTCATGCAACATCATCCAAGCAATAGTAAAAAAAAACTCTAACAATAACAAAAGAAAAACAAAGAACATGAAATTTTGAATGTGTCATAACAATAAAATAACTCTTTACAAACAATGATAGTAAGCGATGCAACAATGTCGAGTGTAGCAAGGAGGGGCATGACTACTTCTCCTCATCACATACACCAACTTGTTGTGCATTTATTGGTAGTGAGGTTTTTGATAACCTGAAAAACCTTTTGTGATTTGGTGTGCGCACTATTAACATGGAGTGCATTTGAGAATAGGAATTCTTTCCTCACAAAAAAATTGTCTTGAAAATCTCCTCACTTTGTTGTTCCTCCACATTTTGCACAAAATCCAAATCTTCAATCTTTTAAGGCAATTGGGTATGAGTTGTCTTACAAGAAGTTTTTTTCAAATATGTCATGAAATCTTCTAACACTTTTGTTGCATCATCCTCAATAGCAAAACAATAATGATTATTGCATCATCATCATCCTCAACATCAACTATCACATCCTTAGTTGGGTGGTGAAACTTTTCAATGTTGTTGAAATTGAATTGTTGATCAACAATGCGCAAGGAGAAGCAATGATGGATTGAACAAGTGAAACACCCAACAAAAGACAATGTACAAGACAAACAAAAGCTTAAATGAGCAACAAGTGCAAATGAAAACTTGAACAAACAACAAAACATAGACAAAGTTGAATGGACAATAGATGACACAATGAAACACTTGCAAGAACATGCACAAGATAAAGTAAAAAGATGATGTTGCTCTTGAATGAAGAGAAGCATTTTTCTTAATGATGAGTACGCAGGGTTACTTTGCTATGACCTCTAGAACATAGGTTCCATAGACATGAATGGTAACACCATAATGGCTGGGCCAAACCTAAAAGAAAACATTAAAAATAAATGCTAACTAGTGTTGTGAGGATATCCAATTTCTAGTGTTAAAATTGAGGGTTCAATGTCAAGTTTTTGTGATCCAGGTTCGAGTTCACATTTTCTTTTGTTGGAACTAACAAAAGAACCAAACATTGGAACAAGTCTTTTGCTAAATCTGGACCTGAAAATGGAACCATGAAAAAAACTCTTGAAAACATGAGTAAGCTCTTTAAGTAGACAAGTTGCTTTTGTTCTTGAAAAGTTCACAAGAAAGGTTACCTTCAAAATTAAATATTGATTTTTATTACTTGTTGAACTCCATATACCTACATAAACCCCAATTTTGATTTGATATAAAACTTTTTATCTATAAAATATTTAGCATAGGGGAGTGTGTAGTGTCTACATGAAATTGGACCTGGTTTTGAACCAAACCCGGAGGCTCTTGAATATGAAAAAAAGTGGTGTGACACCTGAAACTTCAAAAAAGAAGACGAAGTGCACTTCAGAAGCACTAGCAACTTGTTATCAACAGGAATCCTCTCAGAACATGAATGCTGGGCAGCTAGTAAGTGTATCCTAGACTGCAAACAATCTTGGGACCCAAAGCAACGGACAAGAATATGTCTCTCATAAGAAACAAGAGATCTCCATTCCCACAATTAAGAAAAGGCAAAACAAGGCAAACACTTCTTCAACCAGCCATGGAATAAGGAATGCTAGAATACAAGGATAAGGAAATGCTATGCTTGTCAATGTTCCTCCCTTGAGTGATGACTGGACAAATAGGTAGTGTTCAACCCAACTCTAAAATTCATTCACTAAATCTTTGCTGAGAAACCTGCTGTGCATAGAGCTTTCCTAATGAACATGCCTTCAAAGATGACAGAAATTGCATTTTGGGCAAATAGTGACAGGCAGAGTATCTTCATGGAACTAAAAAATGCTGATGTTCTTTTGAACATCCAAGACTCCCCATAAATACTTTGACTCAACCATCCCCTTCATGTTTGCTTTATCTTCCCATCTAACTTGGCTTCTGTCCTTGCCATCTATGTTATAGCTCAATACACTCACAGTGACTTTGGGCTTTAAAACTGAGACCAAGATTTCAAAACACATGGCCCCTCAAAACAGATAGGCTTCACAAGCAGAATATTTATGTGCAAGCCAACTGTGAGGGCATCTATGACTTGTCCATCATCAAGATTCACCAATGCATTTATGTTCATTTCTACTGTAGAGTCACACATACTCAGGTCATTGCCTAAGAATGGTCACCAATTAGGACAATTTATCAAAGATCATCTGGTGAGAAAATTGCAGAGGCTAACAAGATGAAAAGGAAAAGTCATCTAAAGCATGTAAAGCCCTTTCTGCACTTGCTCTCTATGTTCTGAATGTTGATTTCAAGGTTCCAAGGTGCAAGTATCATCTATTGCTGACCTTGCCAGAGGCTTGAATCTGTACCATGTGCACTTGATCACTATGTAACTTATTTCCCTGTATGGCTGCACAAACAGCAGCTTCCATTTCAACTGCTTCTATTTGTGGAGAGGAACACATTTAGACTTGGTATCTGGAAGTGCCAGCCATAACAGTGACCCTCCATGTCCTGATCCTGTACCCAATGAGTAAATAGGTCCATTGGCTGCAAATAAGAGAACCACATGTAGGTAAAGTTAGTGGGACAGCTCATGCATATACGATCTCAGCATTGTAGTCACACTAGCTAAGCAAAGTTGTATATAAACTACTTCAGACACTACCATTTGGTTATGGTAAGAAACATTACCATGATATCCACCCTGAACTGGATCATTGGCCAATAAGAGGGGTGTGTCAAGATCAACAAATCTGCATGCCAACAATACAATTTCAGGAATCTGGAACATGCATCTGAATTTGTAGTGTAATTAGCTTCATCTTGCAGTTAACATCAGTAGAAAAAGTTTGTCTTTACAGAGAGTACATTCTGAAAAATACACACATCTGAGCTTTCTCCCATGTAACATATATGCAGAATTTATATCACAAGAAGAATTAATATTTAAAATCAGCACTGCCCACATTATGCAGCTACACCATTGGGACTTTGTTTGGCCAAGGGTACAAACCCTAAACCTCAAGCATGTAGATCTGGGCCCTAGTTGACAGAACAGATGTGCAGAACTTCCATCACAAAATGAACTAAAATCATCAGCACTCACATTATGTAGCCAGCCCATCTGCTGTGTTTCAGGGGTTGGAATGGAGAGTTGGTTTGGGCAAAACTACCTGAAGCAGCCAAGGCCAGCAGCCATGTGTGCAGCAAAGCCCATGGCAAGGCGAGTTTCCACCATTCCCCCTATCATGAGTTGAAGGCCTGCCTGCTCCACCATAGCCACAACCTATACCCCACAATAGTGCACAGACTCAGGAATGTACTCACCTCTCAACCATAACATTCAAGCAGGCAATAAATCAATCACACTTGTCACAGCAACAAAATCAGGAAATACACCATCTCTAGTTTACATGAATGAGCTCAATGTATAGACCTGTGTGAAATTACCTCTAGTGCAGCAAGGACTCCCATTTTACTCAGTTTTATGTTCACAACATCCACCAACCCTTCTTCAATGATTCGGGCTGCATCTTTCACACTTCGACAGCTCTCATCCGCAGCAATTGAAACTCCATATAGATCACGAGCCCCTTTAGCCACATGGTTGAGTCCCTTCCAATCATCCCGCTTCACAGGCTGCTCAAGAAGTGCTGGAGTTAGCCCTTCCTCTGCATGCATTGTCCTCAATGATTAGGTCATGAGTACATCCTTTGAAAGCCTCCTCTTATGCTTATTTCCTCAAATCCTTCACATATATGCAAACGCTGCAGTTTCTTGAAAATAACTATTGTTCTTGAAAATATTTCTCCCATGGAAGCTATGGATTTCAGGAGTTCGAGGTACCATGCAGCTGCTGCAGAATATCCAAAGCTTCATCAGCATTGTAACCACCGTTAGCATCTAGAATCAAAGAGCAGCTGGGATGGTTGTTGCAAATGGCATTTAGCATTGCAATGTCATCACACAAGTTCCTTCCACCAATCTTTGTCTTTATTGTCGAGAATCCTCTTTGCGCATATTCTGTAGCCAGCAGTCCTGCCTCACCAGGAGAACAAATTGGAATCTACATGCAGACAAAAACAGCACATCTTTTGAATATCTCATGTCAGCAAAGTTGGCAAGTTGTAAACCCTCAAAAAAGCCTTATCTTTTGAATGTCTAATGTCAGCATGACATTACCAAATTGGAAAGGATAATGCAAACCCTCAAAAAAGCCTTAGGATGAAAGTTTCAAGGATAAGGTAAAACCTCTCAGAAATTCTGAAGCAGGTTTAGGGTTTGGGTCTTGCCGTGATATCTGTGATGATGGAATCACCATGTCCACCAAAGAGCTGCCACAGAGGTATGGCGAGACTGTGTGCAACTGCATCCACTACTGCCATCTCCATACCTGACCTCACCTATTGCACACACAATTCCACTCTGTGAAGCTGCTTCTGTCTGTTGATGACACTGATGATTTAGAGTCTCTTCTGCCTGAGAGAGAATGCCCTTTTTCTGAGATGGACAATTCTAATAGCCATCATCAGGTGATCTTGGTATCATGGTTGCTTTAGCCATAGACCCAAGGCCCTAAACCCTAAAGCCACTAGACCGAAGAGCAGTACATTTCGGCATTCGAGAAAACGGCAGTGAAGAGGAAAGCGTACTGACGCAAATTCATGGCCGGGAAGAAGGCCGGAAACTTGACGCAAAAATGACACAGAACTCATAGCTGCTGTGCTTCTTTCCAGCATTGCACACGCTTCCAAAGCTTTCGTCAAGGCGGTGGGCTGATCTTCGGCTGTGACGGAAGGAAGGATGGGTGCCTCGCCCCATCCCACGCTTCCGTCTTCCAACTCCACGCGGATCGCTACGTTTCTCACGAATTCTAACCTCGACGAAGCGATTGTAAACGGCGCGGTAAGAGGGACGTCTAGAACTCGAGCTTCTGCGTCCGTGATTCTGATGGCTGTAGCATCTAGCCGTTTTTGGAACCCTGCGATGGCGATGGAAGTACGTGAAGACTGAGTAGAACTTGCCATGCACTCACATCCATTCCTCCTCCCTGTTCCGATTTTCTTCGTATCCATCCTCTGGTGCACCCTATTCCTTTCCAAAACTCCAGACAGAAAAAGAACTTGAGTTGGAAATCTCCACCCTCTACTCAAGCCACCTTCCGAATCCTTCGAACGAGAACAAGTCATAAGAGAAGTAGCTTTACAGATCTCCCGCAGAAACATGCATGTACTCATGTTGCCCTGGAATCTGCGCACTGGCAAGATATTGACAAAAATGAATAATGACAAAAGCTGAAAGTTCGGGAGGTTTGAACAAATGTATCGCTAGAAATTAAGCTGCAAACCGAAGTCAATTGCTCAAGCGAAGATCAAGCTTTCTGGCCCTTGCAGGATCAGATCGTTTCCTGCACCAAACCCTAAATTATCACCATCATCATCATGCTCTTCTTCTTCTTCCTCCTCCTCCTCCTCCTCCTCCTCCTCTCTTTTTTTTTTCCCTCTCTATTTGCCTGCAGATACGCTCTCTTCTCCTCTCTTCTCCGAAATCTTCGAGTGGGAAAATAGTCTTAAAAGAGAACTGCAATAGTCTTTTCCTTCTCAACAGAGTCCGCAACTGGCTCCCAAGGCCAGAGACTCGAGCGCTTCTGTGCAAGGCCAGAGAGCTCTCTGTTAATTTTGTCCACTGGTTTTTTTTATAAATTATATTTTAATTTTTGATTTTCTTTCTTTTCTGATTTCCACCTTTTAAAGGTGATTTTGCATTATTGATTTTATTTTGAAAAAGAACAATGGTTTTTTCTATTGAAGGTTGGGGCTGTTTTGTGTTTAGGTCTATGATTTTTAGGGTTTTGTTGAAGTTTGATAATTGTATAGTGATCATGGATCATATGTGTGTTGAAAGGGTATCCATTTTAATTTGGATGCTCCTTTTAGGGACATTGGGTAATTCTTTGTTTTGCACATCACGAGCTAGAGACTTATTATTTCAAATTTTGACACCTTCAATTTGGGGTTCAACCAATTTTTGTGGACTTTGTTGAAAAAAAGAAGGAAACATTGTACTCAATTCTTTTGGGTAGAACCAAACAAAGAACCCACTGGGAAATGGAGGCCATTGTATGGCATGCAACACTAGAAATGAGAGATAAAAATTTATCTAATGTATTACCGAAGGGCATTTTATGCTTTCAATGTTTTGGTTGAAGAATTAACATTGTTTTTGATGTCTAAATGTCTGAATCCTATGAGGTCACAATTAGTCACAATTAGAAGTTAGGAAAATTGTTGCAATTGTGTTGTACATGTTTACTCATAAGTTGAGGCCACAATTAAAGTTTAAAAAATATTGTTGCAATTGTGTTGTACATGTTTGCTCATAAGTTGAGGTCACAATTAAAATTAAAAGAATATTGTTGCAATTTGCGTTGTACATGTTTGTTCATGGGTTGAGCTCAAAACATATATCAAACAAATTTGATGTGAATGCATCTATTGTATGCAAGTATGTGGATATTTTGTGTGACGTGCTTTGTAATAAGAATAAGCTTTTTGACAAGTAAACCAAAACCCTAACCGAAGACTACTTGTTACACATTATATAACAATTTGAAGACCTTACAAGTTTGCCAAACATATGTGGTGCTATAGATGGCACACATATCCCATTAGCTGAAAGGCCAAATAGAAAGTACACTATTATAGTTGTAGATTATTACAATCTAAAAAAGTTTCATAACATTGTTTTACAAGCAATATGTGATACACAAAAGCGTTTATAAAACATTTGTGTTTAGCCAACCAAAGCTAGAAATGACCATTCAAGGTGTGAAGATCACACACCTTATTTGATTGCTGATTCTACATATGGGTGTAAGTACAATTGAGTGGTACCATTAGGAATCACCTCAAGGAATGGTCAAGGAACAAAATTTGGTCAAATAATATTCTTAGGTTTTTTTCTTTAAATGTGTTCATAATTATAATTTTTTTTTCTCATGTTCATTTATTGCATGCCAAGGAATATGACTTGAAGTTTTCATTATAATAAAAAAAAGGTGAAAATTGTTACAAATTTGTATTCCTTATTGATGTGGCCCCTTCAAGATTCAAGTTCCTAAACTTTGGAAATTCATAACTAAATTATACTTACTCAAATAATTACCCAATAAAAATATCAAATAGAATACCATCTAAAGCACCTAAGAAAATTATATCCAAAAAAAAAACCCCAAAATTTGTTTGAAAAGTGTTCCTAAGTAAAGAGTTCAAATAAAATAACCATTGCAACATTCTTGAAATTTTGTGTGAATGTAATGAATAGGAACATCAAAATTCAAAATATTGTTTACATTGTTAAAGTTTCAAAATCTATACAACCTAGTTAATGTATTCAACAAAAAAAATTACTAAAAACTTTTCTTTATGTGTTTCCTATATTTTTCCAAAGTTTGATGGGTCCTAAAAAATGAAGGTGTGACGTTCCTATTGGTACCACCCAATTGTACAAGTACATATATCCTTTATGTACTTATTTTTTAAAAATTGAAAATCTCATAATTCAATTATGTAAACAAAAAAAATACGATAATAACATGAAATCTGCAAAGGTTATTATAAAAAATGCTTTTGGGTCTATAAAAAATGACGGATATTGAAAATTTTCAACTTTAGTGTTAAAAGAGCCCCAATCATTGCCATAAATTATTTTGTGATACAATTATTGTGAAATGTGGAAAATCCCCAAGTTTGGTTGTGTGAATGATGCAACAAGAAGGGATAACCTTGTAGGAATTAAGGATGATAGGTTACCAACCTTGAAGGATGGAGAGTAAGCAAAACAAGCAAGAGAATTAAATGGAAAGGCTTCGTTTGAACAATGGTTAATAGATCATCCACAAGGGTTTTGATTTTATGCATTATACCTTGAACATGAATTGAAATATAATTTATTTCATCATCATACAATGGCATTGCTTGAAATTGATATGGTCATTACTTTCAAGAAACATGATGTCAAATGCTACCATGTGTAGAAGAACTAAGCCATGTTGGATCTTTAGGCTTTAAAACTTCAACGAAAATAGCATCCATGTGTAATTGACCTTTTAATAATAATTTCCTCCCAACTTATTCACTCTTTAATATTTGGGTCATAATCTCTTTTGTCATTTGCATCACTAAAAGCTCTAATTCTTTTGTAGTTTTTGATTTTTTTTTATAGTTTCTACAATAGAAGGAAATTCCCCTAGACAAATGTCATTTTTTGCTTCTAGATTTTTTATTGGGTTTGCCTCTAATGCTAAGTAAGTTACATGCCCTTATCCTAAGTGACATTATATCAAATGTTTAATCAAATGTGTGATTTGGTGTGACATGATCATTACTATCAACAAAAATTAGGGTTTGACACTCAAGGTTTTTAAATGGTTGTGTTTTTGGAATAGAATTTGGATGTTCATCTAAGTTTACCACTTGAAAATGTGGTAAATGAAAACCTTGATCAATGCCACAAACTATACTTGTCAGTTTTGGTGTTCCCCCTAAAATGTTATGAAATTTTTCATACCATGATGAAGAGGCAAGAGGAGCACCTGTTGCATTGCACGCTTCATGTTCTTCACAATATTTCTATCTCATCTTGGTGATTTCGTCTCGACACTGCTTCTAAGTGTGTGACACCTCATTAAGGAATGTTGCATTGATTTTGTTTGTAACCTCCTTCCAATCCTTTGCAACCATAGGCTACCTTCAATACTTCTAATGTTTTTCCTCCCACAACTTGATCACCATCTGGCATTTTCCATTAGTCCATAATCTCCTATCAATTTGAAGCCTTAACCCAATTTTAAGGGCACTCAAGTTAACATTCAGACTCAAGCCCGACCTTAAACCCAAAGGTTGAAAAGGAAAATTCAACCTTTTGAGTACTTCAAGAAAATTTCTTTTGTGAGTTGTTTGTATGCCACCATTTTGATTTACAATATGTTGCCCTTAAAATTGCATGTCAATTTCAAGTGTAAGATGTTTTTTAACAATTCGATCCCTCTATCTATGGATGTTACTTTTGATTTTGAAATTTCTCCTCCTCTGTCCTTTGGTTCTAACAAAGGCAAAGTTTATAATGTTGCTGATGTTAGTGTAATTGCAGCTATTGTTGAGGTTTTTACATTGTCATATCATAGAACTTCATGAATTTTTTTATGTTGATCTAATTATAGTTTTAAAAGTTGAAAAAGTGTTTGTAGGTAGTAAGAAGAAGCAGAAAATTGAATGGGAGCTAAACATAAGCTTCTAAGATACATGAGTAACAAAATTTCCATGGGTGGAACTAGGTGGCGGGCTTGATCAATGGCAATATGTAAATGGTAAGGTGTAAGGTATGTTCCATTGTTGAACATAAGGAAAAATTGCTTGTCCTTAAATTTGATGCTTTGAAGAAATATAGTGGTTGACAAATGTGTAAGGACCTTTGGCATGGCAAGGTGGTTGATTAGTTTTGCATCAATCTTGAAAACCAACATGTTTAGAATGAAAAAGTCTATGGCATCGTCGGTCATATGACATTTAATTCTACGGTGAGAAACACATTAAAGCTAAAAAAGGAAAAACATTGTGCAATATGTGATTTTGTTTCATCTTTTGAAATTGGGAGACCTTTGATTGACTTTGAAAACATGCATGGTGTTACAATTTCTAAAGGTGGGGAACAATCTTAATGAACATTGGATAGACACTAGTGGTTAAGGCATGGTAAAATGTATGACAAATGTGGTCTTGGTAGCCACAAAGATGGCCATCCAAACAATGAACTACATATTTGTCAGTTATGATGAGGTTATTTGTATAAATAACCAATCCTGGATTTTTGTGCACGGGTATGTTATTGAAGATTTCAAGAGGATGCCAATCTTGTTGAACTTGGAATGAATGACAAATGGTTGTATAATCAACAACCTAAGGAAGATGATATGATGTTTTATTTAGGTTTTTGGGAGATTAATTAGCTAAGACCTAGTTCTAAAGGTTGTGTGCTTTGGTGTAGATGGTGTTGCCACGTTCTAGGGCATCAAATATGGAGTTTCAACCCAACTAAAAGATAAATCTTCACCTTTTTGTATTATTGTGCATTACATAGTTCATTTAGGCCCAACTTAGATGTCCTTACCTTCTCTAAGTTTCCCATGGTGGGAAAGATTGAGGCATTGCTAATGGGTGTGTATTCATATTATAAACATAACCTTCAGAAAAACTTGGTGGAAATTGGCTAAAATGATGGAGACAAAGGGTTTCAAGATTTTGTGAAACATCCAAACTTGGTGGATTAGCATGGTTATTCCTTCTAGGGTGGTTCTTAAAAAGTTTAAGATTTTCCTAGTCAAGATGGCATGAGATTTTGTTGCTAATGAATTTGCATTTGTGAATTATGAGTTGTTTTGTGATGTTGAAAGCGTCATGGGTCTTACTTGCGCAATCCTTATGTTGGAATTTGTTCAAATTTTGAGCAAGTATGTTCAAAACCGAAAGATGTTCATTCGTGATTTTGTGAAGAGAGTCAAATTATGTCAAGCTAATTTGCATAATAAGTATTGTGATGAGGAAAAAAATACAATTGCAGAGATTTCCCTTAGTTTCAAAACTTCATTAACCATAACTATGATCCTTTGCACACAATGTGGTGGAACAATCCATCTATAAATGTAGCAAACATAACATTTTTTTACTGTAGCAAAATGTATATCATTCACAAGGCTTGCAAGGTAATGGTGATTGCATCATGGTCATTCCTAACGATTGGGCAAAGGCAATGCAGATCATGAAGACACAATGCATTCAAGCTGCATTGTAGTTGATAACAAGTTAGACAAATATTTTTTTAGTTCAAGAGGTTTTGAATGCTATGGGAATTGTTTATTCGCAATATTGGTTACAAGATTGGATGTTGAGTAGATGTTTATTGGGCACGTTGCTTTGCTCAAGACACAATATTATTTCTCGAAAGTAGCCAGTGATGATGGTGTGGTGTTTTTAGTTTGTTTGATGGTTTGAAATTGGATAAGCATGCTTCTTTTTTTGTGATCACAATGAAATGTTTCCACCTTTCATTGCCAACCTAACATCCCGACTATGGCAATGGTTAGGTTTAAGCCACGTTTTGAAGTATCAACTTTCAAAGTTTTGTAAGTTAGTTGAAAATTCTATTGTGATCACACTAGGTTTAGTAAAGGATAAGTAGACGTTCTCAACCTTGTCTTACATAAAAAACAAGTTGAAAAATCTTCTCACATTCCATTTGGACTTGGTCATTAGGATGTATGCCCAAAATTTCTATTCTTTGGCCACATTCCCATTTTATTCTACCATTGAAGATTGGCATACCAACAAATGTTGATACAATCTAGATTTGTAAAGGGGCCTATGGTTAGATGTCACATGCATGAAACAATCAAATCTACAAAATTTCTTAAATTAAGACGAGATAAAGGCAAGCCTAATCCCAAATCCAAATCATGAAATTTATAAAATAAAATTAAAATTTTTAAATTAAAATTTATAAAATAAATGACAAGTATAAGACAAAAATTCAATAGGATTTTATTGCAAGAATGAAATAAGAACAAAATAAGGTTATAATAAAAAAATGTACCCAAAATTGGTGTTAAACAAATTAAAAGTAATGGGGAATTATATCTTTATTTATATCCATTAGGCATTTAGCTTAAAGAAATTTTCAACAAACTTCTAACCCGTATGTGGCCCATGTCCATCCATGAACTATGAATTAATTAATACTCAACTAAAAATGAATTAAAAATGAACTAGGATTTAACTAAAATTGAACTAAGAATTAACTAAAAGTGAACTAAAACTTAACTAAGAGTGAATTAAAAATAACTGGAAGGGAATTAGAAGTGAACTAAAACTTAACTAAAAATGAATTAAAAATTAATCAGAAAGGAACTAGAAGTGAACTAAAACTTAATTAGAAGCTAATTGAAAGTGAGCTAAAACTAAACTAGAAGTTAGATACAAGTTCATCACAAGTCATGGATAAACATTTAAGTGAATGAATTGCATGGCATTAACATATGTGACATTAACATGCTTAAGTATGTTTTTAATTTAGGGCAAGTCTATTTTTGTGATGGCTTTAAAGCCATTAAGTTGTGAATTTACTATGAATATATTTTTGGTGAGGATTTGTTTTTTTGTTAGTTTGAACCTAATTCAAGTATTTGAATGTTATGTGGTTTTGCACAAGTCAATTTTCTTTGGCAATTGGGTTGAATCCACTCATGCATTGGCTTCAAAGTTCAAACCCTAAAACCCATTTTAAAATTCCTAACCTATTATTATAGATGTGTTTTGTCTCATATGCACATGGATTTTTGAGTAATTTGTGATTATGTGGCTTGTAGGTCACCTTCAAATGTAGTTGGGTAGAATCCATTATGGATTGAGGTTCAACCCCCCTTGAAGGCAATTTTACATGTCTTTATTTTTTCACATATCTTGAGCTTACAATGGTATTCTAGCATGCAAGTTACTTGAATTGCAATAAGGCATAATAAATTCAAAGATTAAGATAATTTTATTTTTTTGGAACATTTAGAAACCCAATTTTTCATGTTTAATCAAAATTGTGTAATCAATATTTACACTAGAAATGAAACTATGAGCCAATATTTCACCTTGAACAACTATTTGATCACATTTTATCGTCATCTAATGAAACATGCAATAACCACCTCGCATTAACATGCTATGGCATGCAATTGCCATAAGACTATCCAACAATCAGCCATCATAACCTATCAACTACTATTACCCAAGTAGTTGGTGCCATTTCAACTATACTTAAGGTAGGTTGGGAGGTTAGTTAAACTACTTTGGAAAAACCCAAAAAAACCTTGGCAAAGACAAAGACTTTTCATGCTTAGAATTGATAGTGGTAAATGAAATCATAACATTGAAGTTATATTATTATTGAAATTAAAAAAAATTCAAACTATTTCCAATGATAATTAAAAGAGCAAATGCATTTAAAATTATAAGTTGATTTCATACATAAAAATAATTTATTATATAGAATCCAACAAATTTAAAACTAAAATTAACCCCCATATATTTGATTCAAAAGGATAAAATCTACATAAAAATTTCCATTTGGATGATATTCATGTAGTGAATTGATTTAATTAAATGAAATAAAACTTTCATTATTATTATTATTTCATTTCTTACTTTTACCTAGTATAAGTAATGAAATGAAAATGTCTATTATATTAAAATAAATTTGTCATTTACAATCAATTTTTGCCACTAAAAAATATCATTTGTAATTGTTTTTTAGTTACATACAATGTGTTTAGTTGCAAAAATTGATTGCAAACAACAATTTTTTTTTAATCTCATGACTCTTTAATAATTAAGATTTGTTCCTTATTAATTAAAATATGAATGGTGCCATTTCTTCCCTTATTCATAATCTTTTTCATAGGTATTAAATAAAAGTTGTCTCTTTCAATTAAATTTGGCAAATCTTCTTCAATAAACATTCAAATTGTTCAATTTGGGCCACTTTTTCACTTCATTTAAATAGACAACTTTCTAATATTTCATGCACTACTAAATTAACACCCAACATTATTAAAACACACATAATCATATAAGTTAGAAAGAAATAAGTAAAAATAAAATAAAATAACAAAACAAACAATGTAAAAAATGTTCCAAACAATATAATAACAAGTGACATGCCTTTTTAGATGAACCTTCAAGTGAGAGGACTTGACTAGTCTTCGGGCCCAAGTTTGGACCATGGTAGGGGCAACCCTTGTGGCAGATCAAGTTACAAGTTTAAGTGTTGAGTTGGGTTCGATTTTTAGTTTGATATCACTTATGATTTGCATAAATGATGGTGAGAGAGGGCTTGAGGAAGAGGCCCAAGGAAATGTCTTCAACACACTAAGTCTTCGAACTAAACAAGTCCATGATTAGGCCATAAGACGAGAAATAATAATCATGTGCAACAAGGCCTTAAATAAGTTAGTAGGTCTGTGAAGGATTTAGTCTCACTCATGAAGGAGTTGTTAGCTCAATGTTACAAGATGAACTGAATGCTAAAACTAACAAAGTGCATGACTTGCCATGTGCAAATAGTTGAAGTGTTTCGTGAGGAATGTGGTTAGAGACATGGGAGTGAAGGTGCAAGGGCAAATTTGGGTGCAAGAATAAGCTGGTTAAAAATGAGAAATTAAACTTAATTATAGTCTAACTATCCATTTCTTATAGGTTTCAAAGAAACAAAACTTAACCCTTAACACTTTTCACATTGCAACACCCATTCGCGTGTGAACAGATCCATCCACTAGTTCCAGTGTGAACGGATCCATCCATCCATCCATCTATCCATTCGTTCCTGTGTGAACGCCGTTCTATGTGGCGGAAACCAGGCGGTTGCTGCCGTTCTGCCGTTCCCGAAGCGGCCAAGGGAAGAGAAAGGGAAGACGACGCAGCAAAAAATTAGGGTTTGGAGAATCTGCGAGGATCTCCCTGTTCTTGTTTGCGCACGTAGCTGCTGCGGATGCAAGAGGGAGGGATTGTTGCTGTTGCTCTGCAGATTGCAACAGATGATTACTTACATTTTCTAGTTTCCTCTGGTAAAATTCCTCTTGTATTTTTTTTTGGGTTTTTGTTTTAGGTTTTTCTTGGTGTTCCTGTGGTTGGGGGTGGGGTTTGAAAGAAGGCTTCTGGTCGTAGTGTGTCCGTTACATAGTTGCCATAATCACTGCTACAGTAGTAGCTTGCAGAACAAAACAGCTTCGCAGTTCTGAACACAGTTGTCTCAAGATCTGTCTGTCTTCTGCAACCTGATTTTCTGCATTGGAGTTTTGTCTTTTGTGGAGACATGAAGAGAAGGAGATGAGGGTTGGGAGAATTGAGAGAAGGAACGAGAGCTTGAGATAGAAAGGGAAAAAAGGATACCTATTAACCCCTTCCCCTCCTCTCCCTGAGGCGGCTGTGGGTGGATGGGGCAAGCTGGCGACATTAAGAGAAGCAGTGGTGGTGTCCTCATCCACGGATGCGGGTGTCACAGTATGGGACCTTGCTTCTGGTGCCCTTCTTTCTCATCTACGCTCCTGTGCCTCGCCACGCAATGCGCTTGCATGCGTGGGACTTCATCACCTAGCAGCAGCACAGCTCCATAAGCCTTCCTCAGCATCCCCGGGGGGCGCTGTCTTCTTCTGGGCTTGGCACAAGGTCAGCTTCAATTCACCTAAACCCTAAATCATGGAAGTAGGTCACAAACATTCACGAGGGGCAAGACTCCGAGAAGACATTACAAATTTTTGTTGCATCTGATCATGACTCATATCAGACCTTCTGCTCCACTTCAAATTGCAGAATAAGAATAGAAGATCTGACTTGTAGGCAGTTTGTCATCTACTAACTGTAGATTGACCAGTTGCTAGATCCCAGAGGTTTTCCTTTCTTGCCAAATGTGCAGCCATTGTTTTGTTGGAGGTGGGATTGCCAAGGTGATTTTCTTTTGGAGGGTTTTGCTTATATATGCTGGACACTATTTTGGATGCACTAACTTATGTTGTTTGGAACTGTAGTATAGTTATCCACACATGGGGTTTAACTGGAACTTGGTGATTTTTCTGGTAGAATCAAGTTGCATTCAAGAGCTACCCTGTTGAGCCAATAGCTCCATTGGCATGCACCAGTGATGGAGCTTACCTTTCTGGTGGAGGTGCCTCTGGCAGAATCTATTTCTGGGAGGTGAATTACAAAATTCCAGTTTGCCCAAATGAGTCTAGAATTTGCAGTAGTTTTACCTTTCCTCACCAATCTACTAGTCTGTGCTCCATGTGTATTGTAGTATAATGTCTGCAGTATGTCACCAGTGTCAGTACTCCTCACACTGACAAGGTTTCTTCTGTGATGTTTATGTTCTGTAAGGTGGCAAGTGGGAGGCTGCTGAGGGTATGGCCTGCACACTACAAGGCAGTGAGCTGCCTAGTGTTCTCTGAAGATGACTCTTTGCTCATTTCAGGCGCAGATGATGGCCTTGTCAATGTCTGGCCTCTTCTCAGGTCTCCCCATCTTGCTGTAGAACTGATCTTCAAGTTTTTCTCCCTGAAACACCTAGACCTATCCGAAAATGTAAACAACATCCAGAAAGCATGATGTGTGCGATCAACAGATGAAGATCAAATGGACCTGAGGGTTCTGGATCTTTGTTCTTGTTTTAAGAGGACAATGGTTCTAATGAGATTGAGCACTTGACCTGTATTATCAGGGTGTTGGACATGGGAGAGGGAGGAGGAGGAGGAGGAGAAGGGCAAGTGGGGTCCATGTATGGCTGGTCTGACCACACACTCCCAGTTACAGGTCTTCTTGCTGGATCTGGTGGCCCTAGTGCCGTTGTTATCTCCTGCTCTCTTGATCACACTTGCAAGGTGAGCAGCTGACCTTTTATACTCTCCTCCATTCTTGTTTCAAGGTCAGTTGTTTAGCTACAGAGTAAAGGCCTTTTGTGGTTTTAGGCAGTTCCATCAGACTGGTAGTTGTCTCTAGTGCACTTAGGTAGATGTTATTGTATGGTGGATTCTTTTTGGACTCATAGTTTTTCTTTTGGTGATTGCAGATTTGGAGCCTTGCACTTGGGACACTCTTGCGGTCAATTGTGTTTCCAACAGCACTTAATGCTGTAGCACTAGATCCAGGTGAGTATGCATTGTATGTAGGTGGTGCTGATGGGAGGATATTCATCACAGCTCTGAACTATGGAGTGCCTACTGCATCAGGCATCCTCAATGATGGCCTTGTTGGCAGTGATGCTGCTCTCATTGGCCACAGGTGCTACCCCTTGGTGAACTTTTTCATTTTAGCTACAAACCCCCATAAGATGTCTTCTGTGTCCTCTATATCATCTGAATCAGAATTGTCCTTAGTTGGAGAATCCATTGTCATAGAGGGTCAGTCAGTACACAGATCCATGCGAAAGCAGAGAAATATGACTGTATTGCAAGTTGGTAGCTGTGTTTTGAGTGTCTGTACAGCATTTTCCTGGTAATGAGACTTATGTATGTGGTTTATATGGAGACAGCCGAGCAGTGACTGCATTGGCCTTTAGCATGGATGGGATGTCACTAGTCTCTGGATCAGAGGATTGCACTGTACGACTCTGGGATACTGCATCCCGCCAAGTGCTGCGGACCTTTACTCATAGCAAAGGTTAGCGTTGCTTTTCTGTCAAATGCATGACTCCATCTTATAATTTGCATCTGAAACATCTTTCACTTTGAGCCAAGGGTAGGGCAACATGGGGTATTGACCAACACCTGTTGAGGTTACCATAGAGCTTTCATGCTGGAATTCCTGTGTGGATTGCTCAATTTTGTAACTATTTCACATCCACAACTGTGTGTACAAGTTGAAGTACAAACCTAGTGGCCTGTTATCATTAGAACCTCATGGCATGTTGTGAGTGAAGAGGGAATTCAGGGTAAATTTCAAGTACAGGCAGTGGATGAGAATTTGAAAAATTAAAATGAATCTCCTACTCAGATAGTGTATTGGTATTTTGTAGGTGACACTCTTCTAAGAGATACTTATTACCTGTAAATCTCATGTTTGTGCTTCCAATGATGCCCTGACATTACCCTATGCTGAAGTTTATTGACATTGAGCATGTGATGTGCAATAAACCTGAGTCCAAGGGCATTGGGATTGGTCCTCTAATGGGGTGGCAAAGGGTAGAAGTAATTGTTGACAAAGCAGTGTACAATTTGATTTTCACCTGTGTGCTTTCCAATGGTTGTTGATAATGTAGGACCAATCAGCAGCTTGCTTGTGGTGCCACGACCACCAACACTGTCAAATGGGTCAATGACAGAGCAGCAGGGTCGTTCCAACAATCGTAGAGTCCCCTTGCTCCCAGTTGCCCCTCTGAGTAAGTATGTTGCATCAGATAATGTCTCCCAGAACCCAAATCCTTGGGAGGGTCCACTTGTCGTACTGCCATCTTCTTATCCCGATGATGAAGATGTTGAAGGTCACTCATACAGTGTGGCCGCAATGGAACGCCAGATTCAGGAGCTTGAGGTCCGTTTTTATGTCCTCCTCCTCCCAGGTTGTTGCAAGGCTCTTTGGACATAGTTGTGACCAGTATGTTTGTGTAGGCTAAGAAACCTGTTAACCATCAGCTTTGATTGCTGAGACCCTGATGTGTATGTTTGTCTCTCTGGGTTTGCAGCAAAGAGGCTCAACAGCAGCCATGCAAATGGAAATAGAGAGATTAAGATCAGAGCTACGTCGGGCATTAAACAATGGGCAGCAATGGCAACAACTGCACCAGGAGCTCTACTGCTTTTGTGTGGATGAGCTAATGGGTGGCAACAAGGATAGAGACGACGATGAAGATAAGGAGGGTGAAAGAGATAAAGAGAAGGAGAAGGAGAAAACAAAGGGAAGGGTTAAGATTGTTGATAAGCTGCGAGACAAGTGATGGAAAATATGTGAAGAGTACAAAGGAGAATTTTATTGTGTTCTCCTTTTGCAAAAACCATTAGTTGGAGTCAAGAGTTGTATTTTCCACCTTCTTGTGTTGTGCTCTTCATATGAAAATCTGGCTCTGACATTGGTGTTAATGCATGGCACATGAGGAAAGAGATATGGGAACTGTCCATCTTGTTGTTAAGAGTGCTTTCAGTAAGGCAAGATGAGACCTCGTTTTGTGTACAATGACGGGAGTTTTGTGAGAAGTTTAGGAAGGTTTCTAGTTATAAAAGCATGAGCCAGGAAAGGCGGTTTTGGAAAATTGCAGCATTGGTTTGTAGACAATGTGAGATACTTCAAATTAACACTTGATGATACTGGTATACAGGTTTGTGCTTGAATTTGCTCTTGGTTGATTGCTGTTTTTTTAATCTCTGGTATTGTTGACTTAGTTTCTTAGTTTCTGTTGGCAGTCATAACTGTTGTTGGTCTGAACTTTTGAACTTGCCATAAAAAGGGGCAGAGCCATTCAGTGATATACAACTTGTTAACATTCACTATAACTACTAGATGGCTATTCAACAAATGTATATGGGTTTGCTCCAAGCTTTGCACACACCACAGGCAAGACCCAATTTCCAATGTGCTGGAAATAAACAATATTTGGTGCCTTATTTACACCTGTTGGAAAAAGAAATGTACATCCATTGAGAGAAAAAACTTACGTTGTCATCCATCTACTGGTTTGGTTTGGGCACATGCTCATCTAATCTAATCACAACACTACTATAAAACTTGAGCTCTTTGCTGCTACGCACTACTAGGGATGATCAACTCTTTTATTTTTTTCTTGTGTTTTCATATGGTTTTCAATAATTCATCATTATTTATGTCAATGTCAAATTTAATTTAAATTAATATACATTTCATGGACATGAAAAGACACATGTTAATTTGTTTTTTTCATATCCATGTTGTTGGATAGGGAAAAAGAGTGAAATAGTTATTTCTGAACTTGTCACTGGAATATGTAACATGGGTTTTTTTGGTCACTTCTGTATGCTGGTCAAAAAAGGCAAAAGTCCTTTGGGATTTTCCGACATATGAAAGAAAGAAAAAAAAAGGATTTATCAGCAAATTATTGTTGCAAAAGATTGTGAGCGGGGTTTGGTTTGGGTTGTTGGGTACTGCTGAATAATCCACTGAACACCAACAACAACATAACAGCCTTTGTTTGCAGCCTTTAGAACATTAGTTAGAGAACTTTTGGAGAAAGCCTTCAAATAAGATTTTTTTTTTCCTTTTTGTGTTGCATGGACCCCAGTGGTGGATAGGTAGGTACTTCTCTGTTGTCATATGTGGCTTTGTGCTTTCTCTATTGTAAGCTTTCATTCTTGGCTTATTGGAGAGGGGTGGCTTTTTTTGGGTTTCTCCAGGCTTAGCCTAGCCAATTAAACTCTGAAAAAAACACCCTTTTTCCAAGATATGTGGCGAAAAAAACACAACCTGGTCCTGGAATCTGAGGCTGAAAAAAAGGTCTCATTTGAAGGCTTTCTCCAAAAGTGCAGAATAGAAGAAAACCAGTAAAAGAGAAAAAAAATATGATATGGTCATCATCAAGGCCAAAGTGAAAGAAGGAATCCCAATCATTTTAAGCACGGCCCCCACACAAAAACAAACACACACACACACACACACACAAAGTGCTACTCCTTTACCCGGATGTTCAACTCCATGCCAAAAAGAGAATTCTCAATGACTTGTAAAGACTCTTTCCTTTCCTTTTTATTTGACTAGTTGGAACTTGGAAATGATAGCTTTTGTGGATGTGACAAATGGGTTAAATTATGTTTTTTTGCTTGCAAATGCTGACAAGTTTGTTGGCTTTGTGTGATTGGAAAAATGATTTTACAAACAATATTTTCTTTGTTCATGAATGAGTATGTAGGGAATGTACATGCCATTGTTGGACTTTCCTCTCATATCATAAGACCCTAACCTAATTTTCCCTTTGTATTTAGAGGACCCTCATTAGTAATTTTTTTAATGACAAATTATTACCACGGTGCAAAAAAGTTTTGAAGAAGGAATATTCTTTCAAAAATTCCCTCTTTTTTTTTTGAAAGGGGGGTTGTAAAAAAGAATTCAAAAAAACCATCCCAAAAAATTGACACAATTGCAGACAATATGAGGGTGCTTAAGATTTTCTACGTTCATATTTTGAATATTGCCAAAATTGGCTAAATATACTTATGGAAGAACACCCTTGAGCAAGGTCACAAAATTGAAGAAGAAAACCTCACATGGAGTGTTCTTTCTAGCCTCCCAAACATCTTACATGTTTGTAACCTATTGACGAGCTGCTTAATGTCCTCCACTAAACATGTAAATTAGGTTTTTTCATTAGTGTTGGCCAGTTCTTTGATTTCGTTATACCTTTGGTTCTGGGTTTTTGGAAATTTTCAAGATCAAACAACCCCCAATTTGGGGTCTTTAGAAAAATACTATAACCATCGGTTTTAGGTTTTAGAAAAAAATATCCAAAGAACCTGCAAAGAACTGGCAGTTCCAGGTAGGTTCTCTGATTAGTTTTTTTATAACCACTTGGTGGCTTTGATTTTGTGAATTATCTTTCAAAGTATGTTTGTCAACATGGAAATGATTTGAAATGTTAAGCTTAATTTGTTATATAAACCAATAGGTTAGTTAAAAGTTTCAACATGTTCTACTCATGAAGCTTAAACCATTCCCTTTTTTGAAGTCTACAACCAATGAAAAGGCATGCATGCTTGTGACTATACAACACAAATGGGTTTAGAATCGAAACTATGTATGTTTATTACATAGCTATGAAAATTTATGTTCTTAATTGCAGAAATATCTTCTCAACCTTCTATTGTCTATGCATAAACAATGTCTCCCCATTCTTCTATCATGAACTAAACATAAACATCAACCCTTTTCAAAACAAAAACCTTTTAAAACCAAAACTTCAATTTTAGCAAACTTTGCATTCATACAATAACTTTGTACAAATGAAAGTGTTTCTCAAGGTCACAAACACTCACTTATATACCAACCAAAAGGAAACTAATCAAAAAACTTCTTAAAGTTTATCCATCACATGGTTCCCCATGTGATTTCACATAAAATAATCAAAAGGAAACAAAATCACATGGTCCCCCATGTGATTTCATATAAAATAATCACAAGG
>Ga0116227_10001771_pt1 | contig 48981 bp, 23 predicted proteins | sample S1TSphgellanicum_FD_89693 | JGI IMG/M metagenome (GOLD analysis project Ga0116227, IMG submission 89693) | Host-associated microbial communities from peat moss isolated from Minnesota, USA - S1T2_Fb - Sphagnum magellanicum MG | ecosystem: Host-associated > Plants > Peat moss > Unclassified... | reverse complement strand
GTTCAATTATTGAAGTAAGAAAAAAACACCAAATCGGGTTCTAATTTGAAAATGGGGAAAATAGTTCAATGCCAAACACAACAAAATCCCTTCTCCCTCGTCTTTACCCCCCTGCCCCCCCCCCCCCCCTTGTATGTTCCCATTGGTTCTCAATAGTTCATCATTATTTATGTCAATTTTTTCATGTCCATCTACATGTGGGAGGTAAAAGGATTAAATGGATAGGCTTGAAAAAGGTATGTTATTAAATTATTTTAATATGAAACACATGGACACGAAATATTGGCATGGACTAATTTGCCTTTTCATACCCATGTAAGTGAATAGGACAAAGGCATGAGGTAATTAGGATTGGAAGAGATAAGTATGAACTTACATAGACACAAAAACAATATTTTCAAAATTATATAATTGTTTGATGTAACTGCATTGGCAATCATCCACAAGAGGAATTAGCCAAATTTGCCAACAGGTTACCAAGGAAAATAGAAAAATATATGAATCCTGCTATATTTTGGCAACCCACTGGAACATATTGTCTAAATTTGGTGATTTCAGCATAAAGAAATTCACAGATTTTTATTCTCTTTTACAAACACAGTTTTCAATCTTTAGGCGATCGTAACATAAATTTGAGCCTTCAGGCCCATTTTGTGAGGAAAGTTTCTCAACTTTTCATCCATTGTGCAACCTGAACTTCCAACTTTTTATTCATTGTTTAACTTCCTTTTCAATCTTTCATCTGTCATGCAAATTTTTCATTAGTTGTGCAACCTTTGGAAGCCAAGTTTCCCAACTTGGCTTCCAGTGCTTCTTTCCATGGTTAGGTACCAAGAAAGTCCACTTCTTTCCCCAAGTCATGCAACAAGTGTTTCCCACCCCTTGTACAGGCAGGGAAAGGTGTGCCCAAATTTCCCAAGGAATGCCATCTTCTTTCTCCTTCCTCAGATGAAAGCCATCTGGAAAGAAAGGTTGTGAAAAGATTTGAGCCATGGATGCTCCACTAGTAAAACTAGATTTTTTTGTCTCTCTCACAAGATTTTCATAGGTTAGTTCTATGGTATAATTAAGCATAGTGTGACTAATTATATGCTTAATTAAGTATATTGTGACTCATATTAACTAGTTGTGGGGACCCCCAAAGTTCAGTTTTCTTTCCTTTTGTTCAGTGGACATTTTTGATTCGCCCATCAATTTTATTTTATTTTATTGTTATATCCAAATTTTGCCTGTCCCAAAATGGATTTTATGACCTCCTCCTTTAGACTGGTTTATACTGGTTCCAAGAGTGGAACTTAGGGCAAAGGATATGAGACAAAGTGAGGAGCTATTGTGAACACGTTGGGGAACACATTGGGAGCAACAAAAATCCAACGACACCACCCCTTCCCCAAAAGGAAAAAGAAAAAAAACCTGAGCCCCCTGGGTGTATACTGCATCACATCATTGGCTGAAAGAAATGTTTTTGCCAAGTTGTGTACTAGGAATGGCAAAATTGGATGTATATTTAAGCATGGAGTAGCAAAGCTTAAATATACATACATTGGTTGAAAGAAATGTTTTTGGCTTAGTTGTGTTCTAGGAATGGCAAAAATGGATGTATATTTAAGCATGGAGTGGCAAAGCTTAAATATGCATCCATTGGCTGAAAGAAATGTTTTTGCTAGTTGTGTTCTTTTCCATATACATCCATAGCAGGGGCATGAACCATGGATGTATAATTAAGCTTGGTCACCATCTCCAAAGCTTGGTGGCCATTTACCCTACTAAATCGAGCTCTTTTACAAACACAAGCCAATCTCGCTGCTGGTTAAATGCTTGCCCATCACACCACCCATCAAGGCTAGTGACCAAGTAGTGCAATGCAAGGGTTGAAGGCATCATAAAGAAGAAACCTGACATACTGAAAAAGGATGATAACATAGCAGCTCAAAATCCAAAGAGGTTAACTTATTACTTAACAGTTACTACTGGCTTGAAATTCATTGCTTAAGAATTATAATTGAAACATTATATTGAAACAGGTGATCCAGGCAGGTTTTACAGGGTGTGCCCATTTATCACCACCAACCCAAAGCACCAACCACATTGTCAGATTTTCAATTGGGTACTAAAGAGAAGAAGAAGAAGAAGATGTTAAGATATTCACACTCATGTTAAGTATTATGCACTCTGTGATAGTGGCAAACATTCATTAATAACATGAAGGATTTTGAAAGTAGGTATTTAAGTTTCTGTTGGATGACCATGATGCCCATCCCCCTGGTCAGATGGACAGGATTATTGCCCATGTCCATATTCCAGAATCCACATCACATCCGATTCATGAAGCTTTAAATAATTACTGTCAAAGGAATTTATTATTGTCATGAATTGCTTGGGATTGTGGGTCACCTTTTAAATCAGGTCTTGCAGTGTAGGGGGTTTTAGGGTTTAATATTCTGGGATACCATTTAATGAGGTCTTACAATTTTATGAGTTTAGGGTTTATGATTATGGGGCCAGAGTCAGTGAACCACCACCCATGAACGCACCAGTTGGCCGTTCTGTCCATGGGATGGGCTTGAATTTTCTCATCCAATTCCTGACCCTGCGTGAACCCACATTGCACCACAGTCAACCTTTTTTGGCTACTGATCTTCGATCGATATTTTTTGGTGGACATTTTTTCAGGTTATTTTTGCCCTCAACCCTGACCTCTACACTACCCTCCCACCTATCTACCCTTCTCATATAGCTACCCTGCTAACCTACATCTTGGCCCTATCTATAAATTAACTCTCAACCCCCGGACTTACCCACCTTACCTAGTCACTATCTATGTAAATCTCTGCCTCTTATCAAACCCTCTATATATTTTTGGCTAAACCTTTATCTCTTAGCAAAAACTCTATTTTTTTTTAAAGCTAAACCTCTATCTCTTGGCAAAGCTTTTATCTCTTCTTGGCAAAATCATTATATATATTTTTGTCAAACCTTTATTTTTTGGCAAAACTTTTATCCTATTTCTTTTTTACTAAACTTTCATTTTTTGACAAAAATTTTATATTTTTTGAGCTAATCTACCTTTTGACAAAACTTTCATCTTTTCTTAGTTAAATGTCTACCTTTTAGTGAAACCATTATATCTTTCTAACTAAATCTTTACCTTTCAGCAAAACCATTTCTTCTTGGCTAACTTTACCTCTTGGCAAAACCTTTATATATTCTTGATTAAACTTTTACTTTTTGCCAAAACCTTTATCTTTTTTTAGTTAAACTTTTACCTCTTAATAAAAAAAATATTTATTTATTGTTAAATGTCTACCTTTGGCCAAAAGTTCCTAGCTAAACCTTTATCTCTTGACAAAACTTTTATATCTTTTTTATTGAGCTTTTACATTTTGGCAAAACCTTTATCTTTTCTTGGTTAAACTTTTACAAAAGGTAAAAGTTTTTATATTTTCTTAATGAAACTTGGACCTCTTGGCAAAACCTTTATCTTTTCTTGGTTAAACTTTTACAAAAGGTAAAAGTTTTTATATTTTCTTAATGAAACTTGGACCTCTTAGCAAAACCTTTATATCTTCCTTGATGAACCTCTAACTTTTGGCAAGACCTCCATCTTTTATTGGTTAAACTTTTGTTTATTGGAAAAAACTTTATATATTTTTTAATAAACCTTTGCATTTTGGCAAAACCTTTAGATCTTTTTGGTAAAACCCTTACCTCTTAGCAAAACCTTTATATCTTTAATAAACTTCTACCTTTTAACAAAACCTTCATCTTTTATTGGTTAAACTTTTACCTATTAGCAAAACCTTTATATATTTTTGGTTAAACATTTACCTATAAGCAAAACCTCTATCTTTCCATGGCTAAATTTTTACTTGAAGTTCGTAGAGGTTTTACCAATGGTTCAAATTTGTAATGAGCTCAAAAATCTTTTTATGCAAGTATTGGATTAACTTAAAGTTTTTGACATTATGAATAAATATTTGTAATGTAAATGGGGGTATTGTAATTTGTTTTCCATATTCGTTGGTTACAATTAAATCTACATCAAAACTAAAGTATTGCATTTTGTTACACATGTTTGGTCAAAGCCTACCAATGAATGGTTATTCATTTTGGGATGTACTCCTAATGTAGGTATTCCATCCACAAATCTCATTGCCTTATATAATATTTGCATTTTCAGTTTAGGTGTAAAAATAATTGGTGTGAATGAAATTACATTGTCATAATATTAACTTGTTAAATATTGGAAAAAACAGAGTATTTTGCCACTTTATTGCAACTATGAAAACATTATTAAATTTCCCCTTCATAATGAATTTTTATAAGTCATGTAATATATATATATAATGATTAGCAAAAATAAACATTGTATTGTTATAACACAAATTTTTATTGTGATTGTGATATCGTAATACCTTAATAGTTTTGACATTAATTGTATTATTTTTAGATATCCCAAATTTTCAAAAAATATTTCTTTTCAAAAACCTAATTTTGTGAAGGAAATTAACATATCTTTGATAATAGGAAGAAAATATTGCATCCTTAAACAATTAGTTATTTATTGTTGAAGTTACCCTTATATTATAATATATGAATTTTCAATGAAAAAAAATGTAAACATATTTATGGATTATGAAATAAACCTAAACCATTATATCTTGTTCCATTGTCCATGCAATGTGATAATAAAAATTATATCAATAATTTTTCAATAGTGTTTCAATAGTCCTTTAATTATTCAATACTATTAGAATGATTGATATTAGTTATTAAATGATGAAGTTTGAATCATATTACTAAATATTCATTTTTCAATAATTGATAAATATTGCATGAATAATTCAATTATCAATAAATATAATAACGAATTTTACAATATGTTATTCAATACTTAATATGTTCAATATTCAAACAATTCAAATTGTTATTCAATTTTATTCTTAAGCATATGTGAAAACATTATCAAACCATTTTGGTCCATTAGCCATTTACCTATTCATCATTCCAATCAAGCATATAATCATCAAAAAATACACAAATAACCAAACACATGTATCAAACATGGCACATTTAATAATCGATTTATATAAAGGCTTGATAAAAATATATGCCAACACCTGAATGTGGGTATTGCACTCAGGTTCAATATTTCTAACAACTCCAGTTTGACTTTGGGCCATTTAATGCATGATGTATAATTAAAGATATTTTATTTCATGGGCACAAATGAATATAACATTTTTGGTAGGTTAGGGAAATGTGCCATACTTTTATGATACTAAATGTTTTTTGTAACCCACACTAATAGAAAATAGCCATTGTGCAATTGGTCCTTGCGACTAATTTTTATTTATAAATGACATTTGCAACTAGAATCCTAATAGTCACGTTAAACAAGTCGCATTAACATTAGTCACAAACAACAACAAATTTTAGATGAAAAAAAAAGTCAATGAAATATGCTTTCATCGTTTGATTGGTTATATACATATTGTGGCTTGCAACTATGAACAATGGGAACAAGTTATGTGTTGCCACGTGTTCCAACTTTTAATAGTTAAAAATATTTTATTATTATTTTGAAATAATCTAAAACGTTTAATTTTTATGTTTAGATGATTTAGATTATGACATGTGGTGTAATAGAAATTCGCCCCATGGAATATTAATTGAATTTTTCCAAATTAAATTTAAATCAATATTTAAGTATGTAAGTTGAACTAGGTACCTACCTACCTATATACCTACCTACCCATATTTATTTACCCAAGCCAAATACCTACTTAGGTCAGTAAGAAGTAGGTAGGTAAGTTAGGGAAATAAGTAGTTAGATGTAAGTACATGAATATTTATATTTTATTTTGGGTTAAGTCATTTTTATTGGCTCATCCTATATGCCCATGTTTTTAAATATGAAAATTTAAGACAAAACACATTGTTTATATACTTTTCAAGATGAGAAAGAAAACTAAAACATATGAGATAATTAAGTAAGTAAGTGACAATTAACTAGTTAATTAATTAGCTAACTAATGAACTAATAAAATTACTAATTATTTCACAAATAAAATATAGAAAAAAATAAACTTGTTATTTAATTAATTAACTAGATAAACATTAATAATACATAATTTTAATTAATATATCAACTATAATTATCTATCAACCAATTTAATTAATTAGTAATTGGCTAATATTTTAATAATGATGTAATTATAATTAATTAATCAATTGATATTTTAAACCAAATAAATTAATATAATAACGAAAATATTCAGTAATTATTAATTATTAATTATAAATATTGAGTACTACTGTTTGTAATTTAATAATATAATTACAACCTAGCCTAGGCTAAACATTTTGTTATAATTATTCCCATAATTATTTTCATTTTTATTTTAATGATAAATATAAATGTAAATATATAATACTAAAAATAACATTAATTCAATTAATATTGTAGCTAGTTAGTAGCCAGGGTTAGCTATTTTATTTTTATTATTCATATTGTTACTTCAGTCATTATAACTATTTATGAACTATTACAATAAATATTATATATTTTTAATAAGTTGTTTTTCCTTTGAAAATAATTTTTTCATTTGTATGATAATTTATTGGATTTCCATTCTAATTACTACAATAATTGTTATAAAATAATAAAACTGAAAATTAAAAAATATATATCAATAATTTAGTATAATCATTGAATAATTCATAAATAATAAATTTATAATATAAAAAATTAAAATTATATATTAATATTTCCTGGTAATTATTATAATATAGTAATATTTCATAATTGATTTTAATAATAATAATAATGTAATTTGTAGGTAGCCTAGGTTAATTATTTTATTATTCTTATTATAATATATGACTATGTCATTTGTTAAAACTATTATGATTTATTATAATTTTTTAATAAATAAGAAATTAATTCTTAATAAATAGATTAATCATTTGAAAATAATATAATAATATATTAAAATTTTAGTAACTACGTCAATAATTATAAAATTATTTTTCCTATCATTCTAATATCATCATCATTATGATCATTATGTAGTAGAATATTACTATTTTTTAAAATTTTAGTTTTTTATTACATGTAATTAATATAAATACATATAATAATAATAATAATAATAATAATAATAATAATAAATGTCATTTGTAATCAGTTAAAGAAGTATAATAAGATGGTGTGGATAAACTTGTAATATGGGCACAATATATTTGGTATCTTACATAAAATTTTAATATATTCAAAATATACATTTATAAATCCTAATACACCTAATCATATTCCTTATAATTCACAAAATACACCTTTGTATATTCATAAGGTTGCAATTAAATTGGTCACATTTACAACTAATGGGACATAAAAAAAAAATCTTGGATAAAAACCAAACTAAATGTTGTTCACATGGAAAGATTAACATCAAAATAGTTGCAAAAATGTCCAAATGTAATTGCAAATAATTAATAATCGTGTGTAGTCGCAAATATAGTGATTACATTTTGGCCAATTTCTATTAGTGCCACCATGCTATAAATAATTTAGTCATATGTAACCACATTATTTACGACTACATGCGATTATTTGTGATTTGCAACTGGTTTTTATGATTTTTGCAACTATTCTTCATGTTTGTTAGTCCATGTGACCCAACACCCACTAGTGCACTAGTGGGGGATGAGGTCGTTTAGGTCATTTTTGGATGAACTTAAATTAAAAGATTTTTATTAATTTTTTTTTTTTTGACCTTAAGCAAATAATAATAATAATAATTTCTTTCATGACCTCACATTGCCCTAAACCCTAAACACCTACCTACCCTTCATTTCTTTTGTTCTTTTGTTTTTTTTCCTTCATTTTTTTTCCTTTTCATCTTTTTGGCAACAACATTTTTGTAACAAATGTTGTATTGTTACAATTGTCAACTTCAAAATGTGACATTATTGTTGTGCCTCCATTGCTCAAGGTGTTGCATTGTTGTAGTAAACTACTTCCATCGTTGCATGTTTATTTAATGGCATGCCATCACCAATTCAACAACCCTTGTGCGTGCGGTTACAACATAACGTAGGAGACTTATGCACCTAACGCATTGTTGCAACATGGCATGGCATTGTGTTGAATGAGATCCATGCAAGGAAAGATACCCACATTATTGTAATGTGGTGTGTCAATGTGGAGGAAGGAAATCCTATTCATTGTTGAAGTGCAATGTTGCAATTATGTTGAAGGAAATCTACGTAAGGAAGGAAATTGACAAAACTATAGCAAGGCAAGGCATTACAAAGGAAAAAGACCCTTGCATGTTATAGTTGCATTGAAGGAAATCCATGCGAGGAAGGAGACTCATGTTGCATCATTGTAACATGGCCCCACATTTCTAGTATCATCACAACAAGATGAAAGTAAAATCCATTTTTTTTCCATTCAGTGGTTTTTTGTTTCTAGAAATAATGTTTTTTCATGTGTGTGTGTAATAGCAAGTAAACTAGGCTAGAGAGAGGTGTAAGAGGGCCAACTAGAGAGAAGAAAATATAGAAAATGAGCGAGTGTGTGTCCAACTAGAAAGAGAGAGAGGAAAGAGGTGTAGGAGGGTTAGCTAAAGATATAAATTAAAATAGAAAGAGTGAGTGTGTGTGTGGCCAAACAAAGAGAGATTAAAGAAAGATGTGTGTGTTAGAATAGGAAGGTAGCAAGTAGACAAGCTAGAGTGTGTCCGTAGAACCTTAGAAAGGTGTGTGTGAAAGAATAGGAGGGTAGTAAGTGTCTAGTAGGGCGAATTTATGTGAACCATTGAACCTTAAAAAGAGAACCAAAGGAAAGCAAGGCAAGGTAAGCTCTATCCTTATTTGCCTTGCCATGTTTAATAGAAAAAAAGGTAAGTTTTGTCCTTATCTACCCTACCATGCATCGAATAATAATAATAAATACCCTATAAAATGGTGTAAGCACACACAAAAACACAAAGGGGCACCCTAAAACTTCCCATCCTTACAGGCAACCTACAAGAAGATGGCCCTAATGTGATTCTTGAAGTTGATGTAGTTAATGGACTATTCAACCAATACTTGAAATTTTAAAAATTCCTTCCAACAACCCCTGATGTAATTTTTTGGAGGCCCCTCCCCCTCTTCAAATTGCAAGGAAGAATGGGTTAAAGAAAGTTTGAAGTGGTGTTGCAAAGTTGAAGAATGTAAGGAATCATATGTTGCAAAGTAGATACTAATTGCGCACTAAAGAAGGTGCATGAACTCATTGCTAAAAAGGGAAATCATGGGTGCCTTCCAACTTGTGAAGGGGCCCCCTAACATCAAAATCATTTGGTAATGAATGCCCGCATATTGAATGATGCTTAGTCAATTTTGTGGCGGAATGAGTAGAAGGCAATTGTTCATGTATTGGAATGGGATTGTTTGGTGAAAACAACACAAGGGCATGAAAAGGTCCCTAAACCACCTTTGGTCAAGCTCGTTTCAAAGATCCTATTGAAGATTTTGGGCATTTCTAATTGGGGTGTGGGATACATCCCTTGAGACACATTCTCACGATCTAAAAAAAATGAAGAACTTGGTGAGACCATCTTCCAACAGAAATTATCCTATGTGAAGATGGCAAAACTAGCATGGAAAATTATCTTATGGGAGTGGGAATTTAACAAGTCCATTCAACTTGAAGAAATGTAAGTAATCATTGATTTCCATGCATAAAAAACCATACATGGATGGTATTTATCTTCAAACCCTTCCATTATTTTAAATTTAATTATTTTATTAAAATTTTGAAGTTACTTTTGACAAATTATGTAAATTTTAATTTAGGTTACATGGAACTACGAAAGACCAATTTGTGGCTTATGCAGTTCATTTTATTATAGAACATCGCCAAATGTTCACCCACCATCACACATCACGAGTACATCACGAGTAGAGGTGGTCGAAGCTTATCGCCAAGCTCATGGTTTTAATGATGATGGTCATTGAGTAGTTTTTTGAACATAGATGTGCATTTTTGTAGTTTTTTAAACATTTTTGTACAAATTGATGTAGATTCCTACATTTTCCATTTTGGATTCTCCATGAGTCTTTTTTGCTTTTCTTTTTGTAATATTTCAAAGGCCATATTACAAATTATTTTGAATCATTTTGTTTTCTTATGCAATACTTCAATGCCTTCACCTTAAGATCCATGCTTAAAAGAATGAAACCATAATACCTCCATAAACACCAAAACCCCACTGATACCAAAGATGCAATACCTATTCTTTTGATTTGTTTGTCATAAGATAAATAAATGTATGTAATTTTTGCATATCATTGGCAAAACACATATTAAATTTTTCCCCCTCAATTATAATACTTACATTAGGGGTCAAAACACATGTTGGATTTTTTTCCTTTTTTGCAATACTCACATGGGGGCTCAAAACCCACATTAGATTTCTTGTCTTCAATTTTAATATCGTAATCTTAGGTCAAGTTTGGCATATTGAAAATGAATAATTGATTTTTAAAAAAATAATTCATTTAAAAATAGTTATTAAATTTTTCGATTAATTTTTAAAAAGAAATTTAATGAAATTTGTTTGATGGATGTAATTGAAATGTATGGATGCACGAATGACGTTCACATTCTATCAAAATCAAGATATGTTTATGTTGAAGATTTTGTTAAAATTATTACGGTTATCTTCATGTGTGGTAAAGCTTGTGGATTTGTTCCTCATGATCCAATTACTATAAGACCATGATTTGTTCCTACTCTTCCAATTTCTATGTTGATGATGAAGGTAATATCATTATTGTTGTAATCTCATGACTCTTGAATCAAGATGGTTCTTATAATAGCACTTGCCCTAGTACAAAAATGGGGTGTAATTCATTAACCTAAATCATTATGGGACTTAAAAAATGAAATAAGTTCATTGCACTTTAGTGATTTCACCTTGGTTAATTTATTTCACTATAATATTGTTATGTAAACATTGTGTTTCACTACTAATTGACATAATTCACTATTATAATTTATTGTGGTAAATAAGTTTATTTTGTTATTATTGTTTTAAATACCTTATGCTACTTTACGATATACCCTATATTATTTTAACTTATACCCTAAGTTATTATAGGCTATTACAAATTATTATATGTTATTCTACCTCAAGGTATCCTAATTAGCTTATTATAGGCTTTTTACTATAAGTTACTTTAAATTAAATTATTCAATTAACCTTAGGTTATACTTTAAATTATTTTATTTTATGTTAATATATGTTATTTCAAGTTATATTTTAGGTTATTATAAATTATTTTATCATAAGTATAACAATTTAAAATAATCTAAAATAAAATATACAACCTAAGGTAAATTAACCTTGAATAGCCAATAATAGTTTATGAAAAAAAATCTAAAATACCCTACAATAAAATAACTACCAATAACCTATGATAATATATTTTATAATATTAATTAATGACTTATAATATAATAGCCACCAATAGTTGTAATATAACCTATAATAACTAAAAATAACCACCAATAGAATAGTCATCAATAACCACCAATAAAATAACTACCAATGGCCTACAATAAAATAACCAACAATAGCCATCCATAACCATTAATAAAATAGCCACCAATAGAATAAACATTAATAGCCACCAATAGAATAACCACTAATAGGCACCAATAGAATAATCACTAATAGGCACCAATAGAATAACCAGTAATAGGCACCATTAAAACCACCAATAGAATAGCCATTAAAGCCACCAATAGAATAACCAACAATAGCCACCAATAGAATAACCACTAATAGCCTATGGTAATATAACCTAAATAACCAATAACATCGTAAGATGAAATAACCTTTAATAACTTCACATAGTCAAAAATAATTGAAGATGAAATAATGAATAGTGATATTTAAAAAAACATTGTTAAAATGATTTTACACTTTCAAAAGGCAATAAATGTAAATATGTACATTATTGAAAAAAAATAAAATTTAATCATTTCATTTGGAAAAAATTTCAATAAAATATGAATTTTCAAAGTTTATGTTTTTGTAATGTTCAAAATGAAGTATTTGATAAATCAAATGTAATGTAACACATTATCACTACAAGTGTGGTGGCTTGATGATAGGGGTGTTTGCTTCCATCTTAGAGGTCAAGGGATTAAATTTCACAAATGGTGTGTTTGTGGTCAACAATAGCAAGTTGACTGAATATTGTTTTATGTAGTTCCCTAAAATAGGTGCTTACTTAGGTTGATTATATGGCTTATGTACCTCGGTTAAGTTTTTAACCTAGCATAGGTAGTGACACGTGACAATAATTCATAAACTGAAAATCATGAAATTATCAATAATATTAAATATTACATTCAATATTGAATAATTTAAATTTAATTGATTTTCATTATATCTAGTTAATTAATTAGCAAGTGAAATGGCTTAATAAATTTGTATTTCAATGAGTACTAATGGACCAATTCATGTCTATAGCAACCGGTTCCCATTCACTGGGGGGTTGACTAGTTTCACCATGGTAAAAATGTTCAAATTCACTCAAAATCTAATGAAACCCATATGAACTAAGACGCATTTCAGTGTAATGTTATTATTCATTCTTTTAATTTGAAAAATGTTAAACCTATTACAATAAAAAAAAAACACATATTAGTTACTAGTGAATAAACAACTTGAACAATAGAAGAAGGATTTAGGTCAAAACTTGTTGAGGAAGATGATTGGAAGACGTGGTTAGACATGGGAAAAAAAATAAAATTCATTCACCTCGATTTTAAAACTTTTTTCAATTTACTGTAATTTACAACACCACCTCATAGTTGCATTCTAGTTATTTTGTTTCCAACAAATGCATCTATTCTAGAACCAAATTGTATTTTTCATAGTTAAAAACCCAACTCCATGGCCAACTACAATTTTTTTTCTGATTCCAACTTGTTCTCTAACTTGAAGTTTCTCTCTAGCGACTACACTTGCTCAAATGTGAACCATGTCTTTTTCAATTCCACAATATTATTGTTGTTGGTAGGATTAGAGCACATGAACTTTGGCTTGTCAATGCCTGTTGTTGCCACACCATATTCTTCATCCCTTGCCTCATGTAATGATTCCACTAATGACAAATAATAACAACTATCAAATGAAGGATAGTCAAAGAAAGCTTGACACTTTTGACCATGATGTTTAATTTGCCCGATCACTACATTTTCCAAGTTACCTTTGAGTGTAACATGAGGAGTCACTTCTGCACAAATCAAATCACATGTGAAAAGGAGGAATCCATTATTTGTCTCTTAATCAGTTAGTTAGTTAACATTTGGTAACTTTACAAAAGAAGACAAAGAAGAAGATTTTACTACTCCAAGGCAAGCTCTCTTCTTTTGAAAATTTTATAATCATTAGAAGCAAAGATTTTTACCTTGGAAACTACCCATGTATGTGAGGGCATGACATTTCTTTGCCTTGGGCATTTGTGTGTGAAGTAATCATGTTTGTTAAAGTTATGTGGCAAGGGATTACACTTTGCCATGCCTACTAAAGTTACTCAACAAGGGGAGCCAATTTCTAGGTTTTTTGTTAATCTCAAAATGCATTTATCACATTTTTTGGCACTTCAACAATTTTTTTTCAAAAATAATCATTATAGATTTTCAAGAATTATTTAATGTCAAACCTAACCCAAGGCTACGGTACCTACATGGGGTTCAAAACACACATTGGATTTTTCTTCTTTTTTTGCATAATGGTCACATAAACCTATATGTGTTACACGCATCCAAACATTTTAATATGGTCAATGCAAGTATTGCATTTTTGAATGGGGATTCATTTAAGGGGGCTTCAACCAATCGACAATTTTTTTGGCAAGCCCTATGCGCATGTATTGCATTTAAAAATATATATTTATAGGGTTTAAGTTTCAATGGATTTAAGGTTTATGGTTTATAATTTGGGGTTTAGGTATAATGTTTAAATTTAAGGTTAAGTTTTAGGCTTTAAGATTTATTATTTGATTTTAAATTTGAAGGTTTACAATTTAAGGTTTAGGTAGAAGATTTAGATTTAAGGTTAGGCATTTGGTTTTAGGGTTTTCATTTACACTTTATGTTTAGATTTTAAGGTTTACAATTTGGGTTTTAGGTTGAAGGTTTAGATTTAGGGTTAGGTTTTAGGCTTTAGGATTTATGATTCAACTTTAGATTTTAAGCTTTAGGTAAAAGATTTAGATTTAAGGTTAGGCTTTTGGTTTTAGGGTTTTCATTTAGGTTTTAAGGTTTACAATTTGGGTTTTAGGTAAAAGGTTTAGATTTAAGGTTAAGTAAATTAGGCTTTAAGATTTATGATTCGGTTTCAGGTTTTAAAATTTACAATTTAAGGTGTAGGTAAAAGATTTAAATTTAAGGTTAAGCTTTTGGTTTCAAGGTTTTTATTTAGGCTTTATATTTAGGTTTTAAGGTTTATAATTTGGGGTTTAGGTATAAGATTTAGATTTAAGGGTAGAATTTTGGTTTTAAGGTTTTCATTTAAGTTCTACGTTTAGGTTTTAAAGTTTACAATTTGGGGTTTAAGTAAAAGGTTAGATTTAAGGTTAGGCTTTTGGTTTTACGATTTATGATTCGATTTTAAGCTTTAAAGTTTACAATTTAAGGTTTAAATAGAAGTTTTAGATTTAAAGTTAGGCGTTTGGTTTTAGGGTTTTCATTTAAGTTTTACATTTAGGTTTTAAAGTTTACAATTTGGGGTTTAGTAGAATGTTTAAATTTAAGGTTAGGCTTTAAGCTTTTAAATCTATGATTTGGTTGTAGGTTTTAAGGTTTACAATTTAAGGTTTAGGTTAATGATTTAGATTTAAGGTTAGACTTTTGGTTTTAGGATTTATGATTCGACTTTAAGCTTTAAAGTTTATATTTTAGGGTTTAAGTATAAGTTTTAGATTTAAATTTAGGCTTTTGGTTTTAGGGTTTTCATTTAAGCTTTATGTTTAGGTTTTGAAGTTTACAATTTGGGGTTTAGATAGAAGGTTTAGACTTAAAGTTAGGTTTTAAGCTTTAGAATTTATGATTTGGCTTTAAGTTTTAAGGTTTACAATTTAAGGTTTAGGTAGATGATTTAGATTTAAGGTTAGGCTTTTGGCTTTAAGGTTTTCATTTAGGCTTTGGGTTTAGGTTTTAAGGTTTATAATTTGGGGTATAAGGAGAAGGTTTAGATTTAAGGTTAAGTTTTAGGCTTTAGAATTTATGATTCGATTTTAAGTTTTAAGGTTTATTATTTAAGGTTTAGGTATAAGATTTAGATTTAAGGTTAAGCTTTTGGTTTTAGGGTTTTCATTTAGGCTTTAGGTTTAGGTTTTAAAGTTTATAATTTGGGGTTTAGGTAAAAGGTTTAGATTTAATATTAAGCTTTAGGTTTTAGGGTTTTCATTTAGGCTTTACGTTTAAGTTTAGGGTTTATAATTTAGGGTTTAAGTAGAAGGTTTAGGTTTAAGGTTTTCATTTTAAAGTTTCGGTTTTAAAGTTTTCAATTTATTTTTTAAATTCTAAGGTTGGGTTTTAAGCTTTAAAGTTAAGTTGTAAGTTTTTTATTTTAAGTTTAGGGTTAGGTTTTAATGTTAGGTTATAGGTTTTAAGTTTTAAGGTTAGGATTTTTATTTTAAATTTAGGGTTAGGTTTAAGTTTTAAGGTTAGGTTTTAATGTTAGGTTACAAGTTTTAGGGTTAGGTTTAGGCTTTAAAGTTAGGTTTTAATGTTGAGTAGTAAGTTTTAGGTTCTAGGGTTAAGTTTCAAATTTTTTAAGTTTAAGGTTAAGTTTCAGACTTTAAAATTAGGTTTTAATGTTGTAGGTTTTAGAGTTTCTAATTTAGGGTTAGGATTAGACTTTAATCTTAAGTTTTAATTTTATGTTGAGGTTTAGGTTTTAAGTTTTAAAATTTAAAGTTAAGTTTTAATGTTAGTTTATAGGTTATAGGTTTAAATTTAGGTTTTAAATCTTAGGGTGAAAGCTTTACAACTAAGCTTTGAAGTGAAGTTTAGGGGATTATAGATAATCTAAAATATGTAATGATTAAGTTTTAAATTATTTGTAATCCTTACAATTATATTTATTCATAAAATACTTCAAATTATTTTACGTAATAGTAGGATATCTACACTAGAAAATTTCAATAGAACATTGAGCAAAAATTATTCATAATCAAAGGATGACAACCTTTGTCATTTATGTCAACAAGTGGTGCAAAGGCTTATAAGGATTTGAATCTTCTTCAAAGATGTGAAGGGTTCAAGTCATCATACTTGCAACCCATGTGTCATGTAGCCCTCCTACGTTAAATGATCTACCTACCTAGGTTACATATAAAAGGTAGTGACATGTGTCAACCATTTATTGAAGGAAAAATAATGAAATAAAAATTAGTAAAAATAAGTAATATAATAATAGTAATAAATGTAAAAATTATGATTGGTCAATATTATTCAATAAATTATTACCAATATTAATTTAATAGTAATCAATAACTTAATATATTTTTATGTTTGGATATTACAAGTCATACAAGATTTGAAAGGCCATATATTGAAAGCAGTTGGAACACAAACAATTGGATGACCTTCCGTAATACCCACATTTATGAAACAAGATAATTAATATATATGTAGGTAAGGCAAATATAATAATGTGCAATTGGAAAACAAAAGTGAAAATAATTTGAAACCAAAAATTCATTTTTTATGCAAAGCAATGTGAGGGCAAAAAGATAAGATTATAGAATTACCTTGATAGCACATTTCACAACCTACATCCTAGTGGACTATAGATGGAAAGGATGGAAACACAACCTCTTTTAGCAGTATTCAGACCACCAAAGCTACAAGTACAAACTAATAGACCAAGATTTATAGAAGGACAACCATTTGAATTTGGGCTGGGGAGTATAATAGTACATGAGTTGGGATCTTCTAAAAAGGGATCCAAAAATCCTACAACATAGACAAGTACACCAAAATTTATGGAAGAGGTAGTTGTATAGGTAATGCAAGTTGATAAAGTAGTTGAAATGTTTTAGACCATGGTTAATGCGAGTCTAGATATGGGGAACTTGAATCCAAAGGTGAGTAAACTAAATAACAAATTAGTCACAAAAGAGAAAGAGAAGGCAACCTTGCAAGAGGAATTGGATATTAGTGACATTATTAATTATACTAAAAATATATATTTTAATAAGAAATAATTTTTTATTAATATTAAAGTTTCATCCATGTTTTATTTAATATAATAATATTAAAAAATATTTATTCACTTTTTAATACTTGTTTTTATTAATGTTATATCGTTAACAACTATGTTTAACTAATTATAATGAATAAAGTTAAATTAAAAAATTATTCTAAACATACTAATTTATATATTACTGGGTATTATTAAATTATTATGATGATAATGATATTTTAAATATTAGGAAAAAAATATCAATGAATAATCTTTTTAAATTGTTATTTAAAATTTTTAAGTAATGATCTTAAAATTTTTCATTATTATTATAAATAATATTGTTACTATTTGTAGTTAATATGTAGCCTACGTTAAGATTATAAATTAACTAATGTTATTTAAGCGTGTAGGTGTATAAAAATATTTTAGCCCAATCAATAATATTCAAATAATATTTATTAATTATTAATATTTATATATTATAATATTATCATCATTTTTATCAATAATAATTATTTGCCCTATAATGATTTCTACTTAATAATATTATATTATTAATACCATATTATTATCATTTTTATAGTGACGTGTCAAGGCCACATAACCTTTGGCTTAAACTAAATGACACCCTTGAAATGGAATACTTGCATAAAGGCTTCCTTAACCCACATTAAACATTGCTTCCAATAAAAACATGTACATATAATCTTCTATATATATATATATATATATATTGGAATAAAATGCCCTAATCATAATACTTGCATCAAAAGACCTAACCCACCTTATGAGCTAATTGCAATGCCTAAATATAGTGTTCCCAACACACACTGGAAATTTATTCCACCAAAAATACTTGCATTGTGTCATTTAAAATTTCATTAAAAACCTTCCCTTTCTCTACCATGTTTTCTTAGGTATTGTTAATGTTCTATTGGTTATTATATTTGAATAATAATGGGCCCACATTTAGATATTTTCCTATAGCTAGATTTTTGTTTGACATTACGGGGTTGATGTTAACATAAAACACATGCCAAAGCACAAATAGTGGATTGTGAAACACAAAATAATATTGTTAGCATTTGATACACATTAATATTATAAACATTTGGTATAAATTGATCAAACAAACAATTTACATGAATATGATGCCTATTGGATGCTAAAATTAATATTTATTCATGAGATCTTTTTTTATAAACATTTATGTGTGTGAACATTGTTTTGTGTCAATCCTTCAACCTATGAACCAAATACCTTAAACTATCATCTACATGATGTAACAACATTCTTGGATGCAATGATTTATATTCACCATAATGCTTGTAATTCTTAAAGTGTGTCATCAATGATAAAACAACTTGGTCTCCAATTAGGCATGATTGACAACATTTTCCTTCTCAAAGGTTAGAGCCATTCAATCAAATCATCCACAATTTGTCAAGTTGTAATGATCCATGCTAGAGGCATTCCGATGTGATGAGCATCAAATCCCATCAAGGTGAACAAATGATATTTCACATCATTTGTGCCAAATATGGCATCCATGGAAATTGGCCATGTGTGAGCATGGATTGACATTGCATTGGTGTTTGGATGCCTAAAGTGAATGGGACTTGAATTCCATTAATTTCATCGGTTTCTTGAAGATAAAATATGTGTTCTGAATGATGCAAAGCTTAAGACCAAATTGAAATGGATGGGTTTTTGTGCAACTGCCAATTCCTTCTCTTATGTTTCCGATCCAAATACATAATGTCTTGTTGTTGGATGAAGTCATCCCTCATCATGGCTTTGTGGCATTCACACATTCCCACCAAATTGTTTTGTGTTTGTCATAAATTTGTTTCGTGGTGTGCTCGATTGAATATGTGATCTTTTAAAGATTGTGAAATTCGAAATGCATACTATGACATGTGAGTTGATGATTTAGGATTTCGTTTGCCATGTGTTAGCTCACCATTTGTTTGGGTGTGTTCAATGGTAAAAACATAGTTCCATCACATTGGGTCATGTGTATAATTGCTTGATTGAAAAGGTGGCCAAACATCCTTGTTTGATTGATCTTGCATGGTTTGGATCATTGCGATGATCATCAGGAACATAGGCATAATCATACCTACAAAACATTCTTATGGGAATGATCATAGTGTTTGTGAAGGACATTTGAAAAACAAAAGAAAATGCATGGAACATCACATTATACCAAGTATGGTGGAGGTGGTTTGTTATTGATGGGGTATTTATATCCTTTTGCAAGGGCAAGTTTTTGTGCATGTTCCATTCCACTGGAGTTTCTACATCACCTCATTTGCCTTTTAAGAACTCACACACATGTGCATGTGCTATGTATGCAATTTCGATTGACATTTTGTTTGTGCCCCCATGCCTCAACCCATGAATCCACACCAAATCAACATTTGAAAGAAGAAATTTTATTAGGTTTTGGACTTGAATTGATTATGATTTTTGAATTTGACCCATGTTTATAAACTTGTAAAAATGTGCACCTACAATACCCACTGTCTTCATGAAACCATGATTACTAGTGGACTAAATAATTAATCAATATTTGCATAATCAGTACATTGTGCATGGAACCTAGGTTGGTAATATTTACATGCCAAACTAATAAACAACACTAAGAATGTAAATGTTTTGCTTACAATGTTTACATGCCAATTACTTAAATCCACAATGGAAATGGGACCCAACCCTATAATACCCACATACCTACCCTAAACACACATTGGACATGGGACCCAACCTTGCAATACATGTATTCCAAACTAAAACACACATTGGACTTAGGACCCAACCAAATGCAATATACTTACATTTCAAACTTAAACACACACTAGACCTGGGACCCAACCTTGCAATACCTACATTCCAAAACTAATACACACACTTGACATGGGGCCCATTCCAATAATACATGTATTTAGGATTAACAACTACATATAAAATCAAACATTTGCTAACTTAATAATCTTTTCCCATAATTAAGAAAATGTAGGTTATATTCACACGTTGATCCATTACAAGAAACTAATTGAATTGTAATTAATTAAAACCACACATGAATGAAAAAAATGAAGGGGATTAAGAAAAAAAAACCTTTAATTTGATGGTCCAAGGTGATGTCATTATCCTTGCAAAGCTTTCCAACCCTAAATCAAACCATAATTCCAAATAAAATTAAAAAAACCCTAAGTATTGTTATAGATTAAACCTTAAACATGTACCACTTTCAAAAGAACTTCAATCCTAATTACAAAACCTTACACATATCCTTGACAACTATACAAAAATAATTTTAGATAAACTAATTATGAGTTAAAAATCAAAGCTCAAGAAATTAAGAATTTTAACAAGTGAAGGAAAATATTTATCTCTTACCTTCTAATTTGAGTCTCTCCAACTTGAAAGATGGTTGCACTCCCTTCAAAAGAGAATTGTTTCCACTCCCTTCAAAAGAGAAGAAATGAGTTTCATTTGTTCAATATATAATTCATGATTCTTCCCTCTAAATTAACCTAACCTTGAGTTTAATTAATATCAAAAATGATGTTTTTGCAAATTTCATAAATGTTTGGGACATCTAGCGAACCCTAAATCCTCCTTTGATCCATTTTATGTTATAAAACATAATCTCCTTTTCTCTTAACCCAAGGCATTAAATTATTTAATTATGTTGTGTATGTACAATATGCAATAAATGGTGCAAAGTGGAGGTTCATGGGGACATTGACAATAGGAAAAGCTTGCAAGTGCAATACTCACACAAGAGGCCTAAATATGTTTAATTTATTGTTAACTAGCTGAATGCAATACATGCATTTGAATTATTTTCAGTAGTTGCCATTGAGGTTATCTAGGTGCTGGGTAGGTAGGTAAAAATGACATGACAAGTTTAGGTAGGAAAAAGGGGTGTGGATCTAGTAGGTGGGTAGGTGAGTGGGGGGGAGTTGGTTCTTAGTTGGTAAGTATGGCCGAGAAGGTAAGTACTATGTAGCTTGGCAAGTGATTTCAAAGTTGGGGAAAAAACAACTAGCAAAAAAGAAACCAAAGAAAGGGTCAACACCAAAAAGGTCAACAAAGGTCAATGCACATTCAACCACTAGATGAGAAATCCCACCCCATCTAATTGACAAAATTCCCAATTGGTGTGTTGGTGGGTGCTGGTTCATGTTGGCCATGTTTGTCATGCTTGCAATTACATTACAACTAATTTGTGATTATTTATGACTTTCATCTTTCCATGTGAACAATTTTTAGTTTGGTTTCCATCTAAAGAAGGCCATGTATGTCCTAGGTGTTACAAATGTAATCAAATGAGTTACAACCCTATGGGTCTACAAAAATAAAATTTGTGTATTCTAGGGGATAGTTGGGTTACATTAGGATGCACAAGTGTATAATAATTCTATTTTGTATAATGGGTGTATTGATGTCACATACACCCCATATTTAAAACATTTAAAAATTATCAATCATAAAATCATATGTATATTGGAAATATATTAATTTTGTATTTAAGGGATATACAAACTACATGAAAACCATATTCATGCATATTCAAGGTTTATTATCAAAATTGAATGGACCTAATATTATGGATATACTACATGTCTATCAAAGGTATGTTGAGATATATTCAAATATTAAAACACTTTTATTATATACACGAAATATATAAAAGCCATATTAATACAATATATTCAAGGTTTATTACACCTATTGAAATTATTATTAATATGGATTATAAAAATTGAAAAATTATTATTATTATTATATAAAATAATTAACACTAACAACTAATTCTATATATATTCAATCTTTATTTTTTATAACCTCATTATAATAATTAATTTTTTTTATTTTCATATAATTATTATTATATTCATTATTATAATAAATAAGATTTGATATAACAAGTGAAATAACAATAATAAAAATTCAAAAATTCCTAGCTTAGGTTGGTTATTTGTTACAATAGTAATTTAATAAATATTTTTACTATTCATTTATTATATTACTATCTTATAACTAGTACTATAATGATTATCATAAATATCATATTTAATTTAATATTCATTTAATTATTTTAATAAATAATATTACTGCAATTTTATTTATACAAAAAATATTGTCATTATTATTATCATTATATATAATGAGTATTATATTCCCATGAATATTTTCATTCCGCCTTACAATAATTATTGCATCGTTAGTATAAACATTATAATTAAATGATATGAAAATTATTTTATGACATGAATTAATATTAAAAGACCATTATTGAAATTAATATTGCAAGTTGGATCCAAGCTTTGGATCATTAGCATGATGTAAATCGGGGTGTTAAAGCCACGACCTTAAGGTTATTTTGATCCACATGTCTCATTGCACAACTACCATTTAAAAAACTCTCAATCAACACATATCATTGGGTGTGTTTCATGATCTATGTACCCACATATATTATTTGTACAATTGAGGTGCATTGATTGAACAAAAGTTTCAAATAATTGAAGGTTACATGTTACACAAAACTTGCCTAATTGGTAACTCACTATAATATGTGCAAATCAAAAGATATAACTAGCTAACTTTGCAATAGTTAAAATTATTACAATATTGACCATGCATAAAAGTCCCATCTAGCAATTATAGTACTTACAACTATACATCAAAAGTTCCATCTAGCATTCGCAACATGGAAAAAATCCAAAATTTTAACAACACTTATAATTGCAATATGTGGTGCAAAAAATTAGTGCCATCTAGTAGCATTGTGCAAGCCCGTACCTCAATAAAAAAAAACTCAATTTTCATTATTTTTTATGCAACACCAATGCAACAACCACACAATGAAACATGTGTGAAATATGTGACAACATCCAATAACTTGCAAAGAATATTCCCAAACACAATTTGAAGCACTAGTTCACCATTAAATGGATTCCATGTGCAAAAAAATATTCACTAGAATGTCAATGGTTAAGCACTAATGAGTATCATTCATAGTGTATTAGACCATGATCACTTCCATCATGGTTGAAATGATTACCCACCGTTCCAAAAACTAGAAAATTATATTATGTCCAAGATTTACTTGAAACAACCATACAAAAATTTTAATTGGTGATTATGTGCTAGACAATTCTTTTCACACAAGCAATCATGTTTCAACTTTGGATGTACATGAAAATCCTAGAGCTTATGTCAAATGCAACATTGATTTCATTATAACCCTTCAACATGCCTTTGTACATATTAGATATTCATAATTTTGGGATCCAAATGATCTAGGTTTGAAACACAAGGATATATATATGTTCCCATATTCTTGCAACCCATTTTGCTTCATTCATATGTGCTTATGTCATGAACTTTAGATTGCCTCCACAAATGAAACAATAATATGGGAATTGATCATTTCATGAGAAAAGACCCATGCAAGCCATACTCGAGTAAATAACTAAGTACATGCATTTTATTTCTTTGCAATAGATTGCCTACACCGATATAGTAACCACTCAATCAAACATGTGTGACAACATCCATGAACTTGCAGAAAACATTCCCAAATGTAATCTTAGGTACTAGCACCATCATGTGCTCACTCTAGGCACACAAAAAACAAGCACTAAAATGACAATGGTCAAACACTAACAAATGTTGTTCATGGTGTATATCGAACCATAATCACCTTCATCATGGTTGTAGTGATCACCTACCTAAAACCAATAAACTATCATCTACTGAAAATTTACTTGAGGCAACCATAAAAAAAATTTTAATACATGATTTTGTGCTAGAAAATTATCTTCACACGAACATTCATGTTTCAATTTTGGATGTACATGAAAATCCCAAAGCTCATCAAACCCTAAAAAAATTGAATGCAAATTGACATTTGTCAATAAAAAATGTGTTTATGCATAAGACATTTCAATTGCAAAGCCAAGAAATCACAAAACATGACTAATAGTCTTATTGTTGTTATGAATGGCATCTTTTGCACAATTTAGCAAACTTCGCTTGCATATCATAACCAAAGAGTTCTTTTATTTTTAAGGTTTATAGAAACACAATATTAGTATACAACTAACTTAATGAAGGACCCAATATCCAATGCTGCTCCATTTCTTATGGGGGGTTGGGAGTGGGGGTTTCTTAACATTAAAGTAGTATGGAATTTTTTTATTTTACAATTATTTGAACCCAGTAAGTTAATCAATTAATAAAAACACCAACCAAACAAAATAAAAAAACATAAAATTGCAAGAACAAAAATTTAATGGAAATTCCTTTTTGAGGTATGGGGAAATTGTTTTTAGAGATTCACAATTTCCAAACACACCATGCCCAATTCAAGCTCACCAAAAACATGTTGGGGGGGGGGGGGGGGGGGGGGGGGGGGTATTGACATTTTACCTTTCTTATTCTTCAAAAGATTTAGTTGCTAGAGACTAGCATTTATGAGTTCACATTGCCTTGAAAAATGTTTAGCCTTGAAGCTTCATGTCACCGTGATTCGCACATAACTATGTAGATTTTTTGAGCTTTATGCACTTGTAACAAACATTCAAGGTTGTAGCCACATTCATCAAAAGTTGTGGGTCCCAAATGCATTGAAACATTGTGATGAGAATGTGTGGGTTTTGATGTGGTTTAGGAAATTAAAGCCCGGTAATTTTGTTGGCAATATTATAGGTTTGTGTCATTTGTAATAATTTTTTTTCAATATGATTTAATGAAATATAACGCAAGAGAAAATTTCAATGGACCCTAATTTAGATTTTGATCTAAACATTGCATGTGGTTGGAAGTTGAACAAATTTTTGCAAATGTACATCGTTCAATACACAAACGTGGTGGTGTGTAGTGAGTAATGTAAGTAGGCCCTGATATCCATCACACTTGCAACATTAATTATAATAAAAAACTTAATGATGTGGTATGTATGTGAGCAAATTGAAAAGGTGATGACAATACCAATTGTTGATAGCACAATGCATGACAAATTAAATTGAAATTGAGGGGCTTGTAGTGTGTTTCGTCTTCCCTATACATATTGGTTGATTTTTGGAGGGTGAATATGATTATAATGACCAAACATTGTCCCCCAACCAACCACTATCACTAATTCCACCCATTTATAATGGAATGGGTCAATTTCACCCATGGGAAATACAAAGTTCCATATTGAAGGAATTATAGTTTGTTTTTCTCATGGTGGTCTTTGATGGGAATATCCACCACTTAGGTAATAGGCACGTTCAATTTACTAGTTTACATTTGGTTTAACTAACTATTGGAATTGTAGGTACCTTTGCATATATCCAAGTTGGTTAGTAATGATGAACTCAAGCAAATAAACACAATTAATATGGGTCATCTCTATGTGATTTTTGCTTATGTTTAAGTATAGAAATGGCAAAATATGAGATAATGAATGAATTGTTGAAACAAAAAGAAACACAAGATTATAATTTAGTTTTCGGTCATGTATGAATGGTAATTCATATTCATTATCTTGAACTAATTGTGTAGGCCCAATATCATTTTCAACTTGAACATTGGCATTTGATTGTAGATGGTATGCCTTTGTGTACATCTTAAAGAATAATTTAGTCCAGGGGGATTCCCCAATGAAACATACATCTAAAGGAGGTAATGGTGCTTACAAGACCAACACTAACACATGAATTGTCAATCATACATGGATTACATGTTGGGCCATAGGTGTGGTGAACAAACAACATTAGTGGTCTTGCATTAGTTAGCTGGGCAACATATGCCTTGATCAATTACAACAAAAGACACTAATACGTGCGTGCATGCATTATCTTCCAAGTGAATACACTTGGGCATTTGCTAACTTGGGCATGTTTAACAAAGAACTATATGAAGTTAACCATCAAACATTGGACTACCTTAGGATATTTCAATTTGGTGCATGGCAACATGGATTGATGTAGTTGTTCCATGATGCCCAATGAATGTGCATGTTATATTAAAAAGGTAAACACCTTTGTACACTCAACTCAACAACATTAGCTCGTGAGCATGTGAGCATGAACATGAACATGTGAACCTAGAAGAATCTTTTAATATAATATTTTTTAACATGTAAATAAATATTCTTTAACATGGAAGAATTTTTTTCCATGTGGCATATATACATACATTTGTATATTTGCTATTGAACAAGGATTTTAAAACCTTGTGATGGGTATTAGTGGGGATGTAGGTGAAGATGGATGTTTATATATAGTTTAAATTATTGTATAAATGTTAGCTTGCATCAAATAATTTTATGTAATTATTGAAAGTTGGAAAACCTATCTTTCAAAAATCAACAATATAAATGAAAATCATTTTCTTGCACTCCACATTCATGAACAAAACCAATATAATGAACACAACACAAATATTTTAGAGGTAATGCATTCTTCATGTGGACACATTACAACAAGTCTTCCATTATGGAAAAAAATTCACATTTTAAAAGGGATAAGACTCTACCCACCTACCATCACTAATTAAACATTGGACTTCATTTCAATTCTAATTCAAACAATGAATGAACTCTTCCAACATCCCACAATACATTACATGTTGTAAAATGTAATACATGCGCTTACTATGACACCCATTTTCCCTTGCCCCCCTTTGCCATCATTGTGACAAATTTCATGCAATTGTAGGTTGGGTAATCTTTAATTATAAATTGATACAATTTTTTGTTTTCACCTACACTAAAGGCGAGGTTGTAGATGAGTCCATAATTTGATGGAGGAACCTTTACAAATGGAAAAAAAATTATTGTTAGAATATCATCACAAACTTACTTGAGTTCATAGGTTCGTACAAATTTCATGCAAAATTTGGTTTTCATAGGTTTGTTAAAAAAATCACATGGATTCCATGTTATGGTTAATATGAACAATATTTATATGTATTCAATATCTTAAATATTCAATGGATGAGACATTGTTTTTGAACGCCATACATGAATGTTCATGTTTAATACACAAAAATTACATCACAACAACTGCATGGATTAGTTAAAATGTAAATTGTACATATTTCACATCAAAACATCATAAATGGAAAAGACACATCATTTATATATAAATAATACATATATATATTTTCATGCAATTTCTACATTTTAAAGCCCATGGATTTTGTGCATACATATTGTTTTACTATTTTCACATGGATTTTATTGAAATTTCATGATATTGAAAGTTTGTGATGATGTCCAACCTCCCATTTGTTTTCATGTTCCTTAGAAAGTTTAAACATAGAAGGCACCATATAATTTTGCTTTTATGATGTTTGGTCAAACATATGGTTTGTGCACAAGGACAAATCCTTCATTGCCAAATATATTACAAGGAAGACATTTGACAAACTCAAAGTGAAAAAAATTAGTTTCTTTTAGTGCTATTACCTCATCTTAGGTGAGATTGTTTCCTTCCTACACATGCCATATTATGAGCATAAAAGCCCTATCAAACACATATTTCTTTTTGGAGCCTCCCACACATCAATTCAAGTCAACACAACAAAACCAAAATCTAAGTGATTTTTGAGAACCACCATTTAAATTATTTCACCAACCATATTCATAACATGGAGTAAGAATGCCAATAGTTGTTTTCAATGATATGAATTTCACCTTGCATTCATGGTCAGTGTTCTTTTGCAAAACATTACATTGCATTGATTTGGAGGATAATTTTTAATACGCCAAATGCCATGTCCACAAGTACTTTCACAAACTTCCCCATCATTATGCATGAGGATATGAATCCCAAAATTACTTTCATAACAATGGGTAGAGGATTATTGTCATGTGCTTTGGTGTTGATGCAAATGGAATATTGTGTTGATTCATGGACAAGAAAAGTTAGCATTGTCATGTTTGCACAAATCCCCTTTTAACCCAAGGGGAGATACACTTCATTTGGGAGATCCAAAAACCTCCAAGTCACCCTCCAAATGTGGCATCTTTGATGCATAATAATAACCCAATGCATATTTTGCAATAGTTGTTACTAATAGCATGGGGTCTTTAGATTCATCAACTTTATGCATATGAAGTTCATTCCGATTTGGACCTTTTCCCAATGGACCATCATTCAAGTACGCTTAGTACAATAACATTTGCTTGGGGTCCATTCACAATTTGGGTATCAAAAAAGGAAAAAAAGGACTTAAGGACTTTTTGGAGTTAATGTTTACAAATAACATTTACATGAAACAAACTTAAGTGAAAAATTGAATAGTCCAAATAATCCATTATATGAATATTTTGGTTTAAAACCAAAAACAAACAAATTCCCAAAAATTCCCAAAATGAGTTTCAATGGATAAACAAACATATTTTTTTGCAAGATTACTTCCTGCACATGACCTACATCTAGAGCTAGACATTTTGAACCCATTGAACATAATTTTTTTATCAAATGGTTTAAAAATGAGTCCTTTGCTTCGCAACCCTTTCTTGTAAAATTTCAAGATTTTGAATTTTTTTTTTGATTTGGTTTTTCATCAAGTTCATCCAATGAACATGTATTTTCATAGAAAGGGGCATGTTTTTGTTGTACAAATTTTTTGAAATCAATTGTATGACTTTATGCATTCTTGTTGATTCCTTTAAAAAAGATGTACTTCAAACACTTGATTACTTTAATTTATAAGACTCAAAATGACATTTACATAGTATCCAAATTAACTTTAAATATTTTTATTAATTTAAGAAGACATAATTTTATCTATTGGCATATAATAATCCACTACAATTATATATAATAGGTAGGATAAACAAAAATCCAAAGTTGTCTTTTGTAGTCCTTTTTTAGTTAAACACTCCTTTTTGGTATTCTAATCGTGAATGGACCCTTTGGAAACTTTGCACATAGTCATAAAAAGTTATAGTGTATAGATAAACGCATCACAAACTTCCAATATCACAAGATTTCAATAAAATCTATGTGAAAATTATAAAACAATATATTTGTGCAAAATTTGTGGGCTTCAAAGTGTAAAATTGCATGAAAAATACATATATTCTTATATGCATGATGTGTCTTTTCCACTTATGATGTCTTGATGTGAAATATGTATGAATCTTCCACATTGTTTGACATATAAATGTTAAAACCCCATCCAATTATTTGGTTTGTGGATTGCACTTTCAATAGCAACCTTGAAGGAGCACCACCAACATTGGATTGTAACATAATGCACATTGGACTCTTCCAAAGAAATGGAATTGTTTGTACTCATGGTACAATGCCTTATGTTGGTCTTGGAACATTAGAGCGATTAATTGTTTAGCGTGTTTTTTTAGTGACAAAATTCAATTAAATAAGCAAGTACATTCCTTCCTAGCCATATAGAAGGTGGGATCTCCTGACCCATAAATAATTTTAGTAACATTCCAATTCGCCTAAGCACTATTTGTCATGAAACCCTTGAAGTTGGTGTTGGAGAAATCATGCTTGAGCACAACCTTGTTTAATTTTGTCCACAAAACACATTGAGTTTCAATGGATTTTGATTGCATGTCGACATGGTCAAGACTTTATAATACATAGGCTTGTAAATGTGACATGTCATGGTGATCCATCCTTCTACATGCTTGAAATGATCAAACATAATCCATTCATTTTCCAAATCATCACCAAGTTGCATTTATTTGACCAAATCAACATTACTATCAACATTATCAATGAGCATTTTGGTTTGACAATTGTCTAAGAAAACAATTATCTTGAATGTAGTTGTAATAACTTTTTGACTTTAGTAGAATAATGTTGTCAATATATCCGTTATTGGTAGGACGGTGCTTGAATAATGCAATGAAATTACAAATGTTGGGAAAGCACAAGGGCATGAAGTTGTCCATCACCTTGTTTAGTTGTTCACCCTTTAGAAGTTCAATAGGGTCATCACCATCTTTGTTGAATAAATGTTGGTATAAAGATTTATTGGAAAACAAAACAATTGTAGAATTTTTTACACTAGGTGTACAATAGACCTCCTTGTCAATGAATGCTTTGATCTTTGATCTCCTCCATTGACTCCTTACACATGTTGTCTTTAACACAATCATGATGCCATCTGAAATGAATTGTTACCTTTGTACAGATGATGAGTTTGTGGGTGACATAATAGATTCTATATTTGCACACATCAATGCAAAAAGGCACACCAACACATTATTTGTAAACAAATGTGCACATAGGAGGACGATGGGGTAAATGGCCCACAGCAAGAACATGTGTGAAGTCACTTACCCAAGTGATTTCATTTTGGAGACCATAGTGAACAAACTCATCACAAGAATTGTTTTAACATCAAAGGTGGCCCAAACATTTGTTGCTATGAAAGCCCAAATGAAAGTTGTTTTTTATGTTAATTGTCTTGACCTTGCACCAAACATGGCCATTGTGCTTCCACCAAACATGGTCATTGTGCTTCTTATCCATGCCTTACATTTGTCCGGAATGCCATGTTAGTTACCACTGCGGTGGGAATTCAAATAAAATGCCACCATAAAATCTAGTTGGAAGGCAAAGGACCTTTTGAATGTTCATGATGTTGTAAATCAAAGTTTTCAATTTGTTTGAAATATTCAGGGTGAGGGTCATCACCTTTAAGCAATTGACGACAATGGACAAATGGGAAGTTTTGGAAGTAATCAAATCAGCAACATGATCAAAAATAGAAAAAACATGTGGCACAAGGGGGCCTAGAAACAAGTTTCAGTGAGGGAGGTAACATTTCATTTTGATTACATGAGTTGCACAAATTGATGAATGTCGATGTTAATAAAAAGACATCACTTGCAGCATCTCCAAATTTTTCTTCACAAGGAAAGGGAGGAAAATCTTGTCTACCACAAATGTTACAATGGTTGGTGTAACAATGGTGTCATGTGAACTCTTCAGAAGTTGGTCCCCAACAATTCTATATCTACCTGCAATGACCAACCAATATAGACCATGACCTCTAGACAATAAAAATTGATAAATCCTTATTATGATTCTATTGTTGTGATCACATGTAACATCCATAAAGATGTGAATGGAACTAGGGAGAAAACCAAACATTGCACATAATCATTTCTATGTCATTTGCACATATCTAGACTTATTGCACAAAATTGTTAAATTTGACTTTCCTTCTACATCAAAAAACACCATCAAATAAACTTTATAAAATAGTAAGTATGTTGAAAATATAATAAAAGCAAAGTTGACAAGAATGGTTGGGCGACTACACATAAACTAGTGGTATGAAAAATTAAACATCGAACCTCGTAAAATAAGAGAATTCAAAAGGTAGACATGAACAAAAATAATTATTTGAAACATATATATGCAAATGCATGGGTTATATTGAAGCCCGATGGCAAAAAAAATAGATCCTAGAACCTTTCCTCGAATCAAAAAAAGGTACCAATGTTTTGAAGTTTGCCGATGTTTGAGTTCACAAAGCGTAGTAACTTTTTTTTTTGAGGGTTTAAGTATTTATGAGTATAGTTCATTTTCATTTCATTCAATTGTCTTCATGTAAGAAGAAGGAAAAAATGAGAAAATCTTGAAACCATGTGGAAACCATTGAAGACCAAAGCTCCAAGGTGAGTTTTACAAAACTCTTTTTCAATTTGTAAAGAGAAATCTCTAAAACTTTACTAGAAGGCCAAGCTTGAGCTCAACTTGGAGCTCAAACTTGAACTTCAAATTGAGTTCAAGCTCCACTATTTTTTGTTATTTTTTGGAACTCAAATTAAAGCTTAGGTCCAAACATGGACCCAAGTTCAACCACCCACAAAAACACCCAAAAGAACATGAGCTTGAGATCGGGTCCATGTTTGGACTTGAGTTCTAGCTCAAGTTTTTTTGGTGGGTTTTTGGGGTTGTTGAACTATTTTCAATGTCAAAAATAACAAAAATAGCTCAGTGTTGCAACAAATTTGAGCTAGAGCTTGAATTTTTTAGGGTTTTTTGAGCTATTGAATTCCTCTCAATGTTGAGAATAGCTTGACACCCCAAAAAAAGAATCACAAAAAGCCCAAGCTCAGAAGCCTGAATATTAGAATTAGTTCAAAGATACATATGGGGAAAAAACAAGTAGGTAATATTATTGTAAATATGAAAAAAAAAATGCCCTCAAAATTGCATTTTTTGCATTTAGACTAGTGTGCATTAGTGTTTTTTTTCGATTTCCTGATGTTGCTCAAGTGGTGATCAAAATATGAAAGTAGAAAATCTTAAGCACCCTTTCATATTGTAGGCAATTGTGACAATTTTTGGCAATTAAAAAATTAGTCTTTTGGTGAAATTTTTTATAAATAGGGAATTTATGACATAGTTTTTTTTTCCCAAAAAATTCATTCATAATTATATTAGCCAAATTTGGCGATATTCAAAATATGAAAGTAGAAAATCTTAAACACCCTTTCATATTGTAGGCAATTGTGGCGATTTTTGGCGGATTTTTTTTGGGCCTAAAATGGTCTTTTCGCGAATTTTAAAAGAAAAACAGTGAATTTGTAACAGAATACGTTGTTTACCAAAAACAATTTCGCTAAATGGCGAAAATTCACCACCAAAAGAAAAAGAAAAAAAAATCACTGAAATTTTAGACCGTTTAGTTGCCGCGTCGCGTGCGCTGCATTTTTGTCTCGACGCTGTCCGTCTGCCTCGTCCGTCTGTCTTATGTTTTCTCGCTCACTTTGAACCCGTCTTGGTTCTTTCACAGCGCCCATCAGCTCAATCTGCGCTGCGATTGATCTGCCGCTGCTCGACTGATGCGTCCAGTATCTTGTTACAAGTCAATTCTGTGCACCAGTAAGTAACTCCTTCAAGTTTAAATTTTTTTTTTTTTTTTCAAATAATAATACATGCATTCTTCAAATGTATGTAGCTCACAAGAAGGTCACTGTGTGATCTTGTGAGGTCTTGTAAGTAGTGACACTCTAGTTCGATGCAGCAGCTGCTCCATGCGTTCTCATCGACATCGCACGTAATAACAAAGACGGGGATGATGAATTCTATTGATGAAGAATCGCTGCTCCATTGCTGCTGCTGATTTCAGAATTTTGTTATCTTCTAAGTGTATGCATTTCGCAGCAAGTCTTGGCTGCTTTGCTATTGTTTGTGGGAGAAAAGTCTAGGGATGATCGCTCACTTGGTTGCAAGCGTGGAAAAAATATTACTATTTTTGAGGCGTAAGTAAAATGGATTTTGTATCCGGGAGATCGTTCATTTTTCGGAAAGAGAGTTTTGTTTTGAATTGATAGTATCGCCGGGAAGAAGAAGAATGTCGTAGGAAGTATGTATGAAGATGCGTCGGGAGTATCGATGCGAGAATGTTGTGATGAAATTAGAGTGGTGGTAATTGGCATCATGCATGCGTGCCGGCAATGCGTGCTCAATTGTGCATTGCGGGGTTGTTTCCAGTGCTGTTGTTGTTGTTGCTGTTGGCAGTGCTTCTTCTTCCAAGCTTTAGCCATGGTAAGTATGTGAACATTGAAAAATTATACTCATTGATTGATGTTTTGGCGTGCGTTGTTTTTTTTTTTTGTTTCCCGATCTGATCGCATGGATTGTCATATTGCGGATGCTTGTTTTCCGTTGGGATGTTGTGTGTGTGTGTTTTCTATTATGTTCTATTTTGTATGCGTTCTATTCTTCCTTTGGATTTCTGCTGTACCTCTTGGCGTTGATCTGCGATTGAGGTTACAAGTCTGCCATTCCGCTCGGTCCAGGAATTCAGAATTCGAGCTTCGTTCGCGGCGAGAAATCAACATCCATGATCGTGATGTTGGTCGTATGACAGAGTTCTTTGTCTTGTTTCTGATTTTTCAATTCCTTTGTCCCGAGGGAGCAATCTGACCCCTTCTTCGCCAGAAAGTAGGTAGCTAACAAAAAGCGGCCTGGTCAATCAGCAGTTCTAGGATCTGCTTTTGTGATGCTTCAGATGCTCTTCACGTTTTGTTTCCTTATCAGCTGAACCTCTGGCACTTATTTCCATACACCAGCGCCAGAAGATTTTGCCAGAAGATTTTGCGGCCTGGGAAATTCATTTCTGCAGTTTCCAGCATTATCATCATCATAGTCATCATCAAAGGATAACTAAAAAATTTCTCCTCCCCACCTAACGCAAGCGCTGAGTTCGCTCCCTTTTGTCCTGCAGCAATTTTACTAGTTGCAGCATCCAGAACCCTCTTTCCGCTGGTTCCAGCTGTAGCCAAAGCGTCAGCGTTGATTCCTGCCCTAACTTCACCTTCTGCTCGTGTTGGACATTCATTGGATTCAGTGGTGTTGTCTGAATACTGGCTATACCACAACTATCTGCCACTTCTGACACTGCCTGCATCCCCACCACCAAGTGAAGGACGGCATTCGCTTACTTCATCAGCTCGAACTCCTGACCAACATCTTCTTCGACATCGTCATGGAAACAGTTGTGATCACAGTCGCCGTTGCATTGAGAATTGTAGCAGATCAAGACTTGGTACTCAATCAAATCAAGTGTACCCTACTGTAGAAGGGCATCATCATCCTGAGCTTTCAGGTCGGATTTTCAAAACAACAACTTTGCATTGCAAGTTTTTGTATTGCTTCGTGCTCTGAATCAACTTCTGAGAAAATTGCAAGCTCTGAATCACAGAGATTAGGAGTACAGCTGCCCGAGGCTGATGAGTTCTGTGCTTGAATCTGCTTCTAAAACATGTTTTTTGTCATGCTTGAATTGACCTTGAATTATGATACACCTGTTGGTGAATTTCAGCAGTTGAGACTGATCACCTTATCTTTCCTTCTGGCTTGCTTAATTCCTTTTTCTCCTCATTCATAGCATCTCCCTGATTGTAATGAATTCTTCTATGTGCTTGTACTCTCTGTGGTGTCTGCAGCTATTGCAAATGATGATCCAAGGACACCAAGTGACCATTCTCCACCTCCAGATTCTTCTCAAGGTCTTGACAATTTTTCTTATCTTTGCATGCCAATGCATTTGCACTTCAATTTGTTCCTTGAATCCAATTCTAATAAGCATACATGTTATTCATAACTCATGCTAGCCTTCGGAGATGAGATTGGTAGATGCCAGCACTTCAGACAATCCCTTCTTTGTTGTTCTTTTCTTCTTTGCTTGTTTTCTGTTTGTTTGTTTGCTTTTTCTTGCTTCTCATATTCCTAGAAATATCATGGCAATCAGCAGAACTCTGCTTCTCATGGGTACTGTGCAGTAACTGATCCAATGCATGCATGTATTGCAGACAGATCAACAGCACTAGTTTCCGGTTCTCTGGGCACAGATAATTCTCAAGGTCTTTCCTTTCTGATATTTTCATGTTTGCTTCAATAACATGCATTGTCCTATCATATAGCTATTGACTTGTGATCAATGGTTTCATAGAAATATAGATCAGTATGTTGCAGAGTGCTTGAGGCAGCAAATTCTGTTCTTACTGTTCAGTTGGATCTTGGGTGATTATCTTCTCATTTGCTGATTTGCTATATAACTTATGAAATCTCTGCTTCCTCATATCCTCAGCAGTGCCTGGTACAACACCTCCTCCCATTGCAGAGGCACCAGTCACACTTTCTCTGACACCAGATTATCCTCAAGGTCAGTTATTGACCACCTGCTATGTTGTAGACAAGTACTCTCCTAACATACTGCTTTTGGACACTGAAGATGGGATGGGCATGTTAGAACTTTTGACATTTCTTATCATGCTACTTCCATCCTTCTAGTAGTAGATGCATGCAGGGCACTGAAGAGTTCCATGCTTCCTTGTATTCTTAGTGCTAACTGCACCCAGTTGCAGACACAGCATGGGCACCAATCCTTTCAGTATCTGCTGCAACACCTACACCTGGTGCAGATGCATCAGCACCAATATTGGTAGTGCCTGGCCCAATCCCTGCAGAAGCACCCAGGACTCTAAGCACCCCTTCTTCAGTGCCAGGTACTATTAATTCTGGTATTTCCACATCCAGTTTACAAAACTACTTCTGTTCTGCGGTATTTCCATGGACCAGATAATTCACCTTATTGGAAACAGAATTTGAAGAGACCATTGCTTCACAGAATTACCTTTTCTTGTTGCCTAAATTGATGAGTTCCCTGCTTCCTTATGTTCTTCCTGCTTCAGTACCTTCACCTGGTCCAGAGGCATCATGGACTGTAATTATCATCCTGTCTCCAGCAACAGTTAATTCTCAAGGTCTGCACTCTCACTGCTTGCACAACCAGTCTATTTTTTTTGGCTAGGTGTTTTGACTTCTAGCAATTACAGCCTTATAGACCATCACATAGGACAGCCCTTCTTCCTTTTCTTCCTTTTTCCTTTGCCCCTCTTCCTGGTTGATGCATGATGCTTACTAAGGTTGATTCCATGTTCTTGGCAGTCCCTTATCCATCATCACCTACACCCACTGTGGAGGCACCATCAACAACAATCACAATTTCTCCGGCCCCAGGTAGTTCTCAAGGTGTGTGCTTGCTACTCTAATATTTTGCGTTGGACTGGAGACTTTGACTTCTGAGAACTACACATTGGTAGGAACCAGTACTTAAGCTCCAACCCCATCTTTTTTTGCTCTCCTCCTTTTCCCTTGGTAAAAACCTCCATCGTGTAAGCCCCCTTCATTTCCAAGTTGATGCATGATGCTGATGAGTTCTATGTTTCATTAGCAGTATCTGTTCCAGCGTCAACTGCTTATTCTCCAGCCCAAGGTAGTCCTCAAGGTCTTTATTTTTGGTGCTATTGTCAGAAGAATCACATGCAACTCTATGATGGTTCCAAGCCTGATTGTGAGAACCATGTGCTGTTTATCATTTTGCCTTGAGAAATATATATCGCTAAACCCAATATTTTTTCCTGGTTCTCTTCTTGCTAGCTGTATGACTTGATGAGTTCTGTGCTTTCTTTTTGCTCTCAGCAGTGCCTGCTTCAGCACCTGCACCCACTACAGAGGCACCAGGGGTGACACCAAATGCCCCTACTGATCCAGCACCTGGTAGTTCTCAAGGTCAGTATCCTTTGGTGCTCTTGTATCCAATTTCCAGAAGCATGCTGTTCCATCATAGTTCTGTGGGCTAAAGTTTGACTTTTCAGCACTACAAATGGATAGATGATTCACCTCTTAACAACCCTGTCCCCTGTTGTTGTCTCTTCCCTGTACATGCATGAGACTGATGAGTTTTCTCCTTCTTGTATTCATAGCAGAAACTGTTCCAACATCTGCACCAGGGATTTCAATTGCCCCTTCTCTGGCACCAGGTAGTCTTCAAATCCCATATGGTCATCTTTCCATTTCCAATTTGCAGAAGTTTGTGCTATTGCATTGTCTAGCTTTGACTAAAGACTGATTTGTCAGAATATCCACAAACTGGTTCATCTTTAACTGGTTGCTCTGATTTTAACTATGTATCTTGTAGTTAGCTACCTGAAAAGTCCATTTTCTTGTCTCTATCAGCAGTTCCTGCAGCTGCATGCACTGCAGGGGCACCAGGGATACAAACTTCCCTTCATTGGCACCACATAGCTCTCAAGGTCTAGAAAATCCAATGTCTGGTCCGAGTTTGCACATCCAATTTCCAGAAGCTTCTGCAAGTGTTGTCTAACATTGGTTTAAAGTAGAGTTGACATGTGATAAGTACAACTGCAGATGTGAGCAATTCAGTAAATCATTCCACCTTTATTTTTTCTCACTGTCTTTCAACTGTTTCTCTTCTTACTGTGACGTGGACAAATTGTCCCTTGTGTTCTCAGCAGTGCTTGCTCCGACAGTTTCTCCCAGTCCAGAGGCATCAATCAGCCCTTCTCCAGCACCAGGTAGTTCACCTGTTTCAAACCCAATATTTCCTTGTATTTTTGGAAGTTGTTGTGCCTATTGCTGCTGCACCCAAAGAATAAATAATCATGTCTTGTGGCTCAAGATAGCATTGCTGAAAGGAATGCCCCTGTCATCACAAGCTATGTTGAAGCATGTGATTGAACTTGAAATTTGACCACACTATGCACATCAGAATGAGAAGCTGTGAATACAAACCACTGGTTATTCACAAGTCACTCAGTCTTGTCAAAACATTGTACTGCAAGTGATTGAACATCCAGTGGGTATCCTCCAGTTCTCTGGCCCCAGATATCTATACATTTTGGTAGTTTCATCTTGACTGTAGAAAAGAATGGCCCATTCTGCCATATTGCTTTGGACTTGGATGAAGCTACAAATGTTCAGATTTGTAGATACAACAGTTAATAGACCTCCTTGTCTTTCCTGGTGCTCTGTTCTTTAGCTGTTTCTCTTCAAGCTTGCTGCCTGGCACTGACAAGTAGTCCTATAAATTCCTTGTGTTCTTAGCAGTGCCTGCTGCTCCAACACCTGCAGCTAGTGCAGACTCCCCATCAACACCACTTGCTGGATCTCCAGCCCCAGGTCTGTTTCTTCTTTCTAGGATGCTTTCATGTTCAGTTTCCAAAACCATGCAGAGCTGTGTTGTATTGCACTGATCTTGAGATTGCTTTCCAAGTAGTGTCAAATGCCAGCACATCAGACAACTGTGTCATTTCTTGTTGCTCTGCTGCTTCCTGATCCTTGTCACAGTAGGCACACAATACTGATGACTGCTTCACTGCACTTTGTTGTCTGCAGTGCCTATCCCAATATATGCACCTGCTGCGGACTCACCATCAGGATTGGCACCAACACCAACTGCAGGCTTTCCAGCCCCAGATAATTATCAAGGTGTGTTTCTTCTTGTTATTTGTCAATATACAAAATCATGTGCTGTTTCATCACAGTGCCCCAGCTAATGATTTTTCTCCAAATATTGGCAGATGCCAGTTCTTCAGAAATCCATGTCATTTCTTGTCCTGTTTGCTGGTTCTCTTCCAGCCAGCAGCTGCACAATGCTGATCTAGAGTGCCATCTACTTTCTCATGTTCTCAGATGTGCCTTCTCCAACACCTATGCCTGCAGCAGATTCACCATCAGGCCCAGCCACAACACCTATGGCAGATTCACCAAGCCCAGAAATTTCTCAAGGTCTGTAGTTTTTGGTAGTTCAAGTTCACCACCTTACAAAAGCATGCACTGTTTTATTATATTGCCTCTGTGTCAAAGGTATCTTTCACACAAATATATATCTGCAGACAGATTAGATAACCTTCTCTTGCCTTTTTGCTTTGTTCTCTACTGCTTCTCTTTCTAATCTCTTCCTAGCAGGTGCATGATGCTGATGAGTTCTGGACTTCCTTATGTTTGCAGCAGTGCCTGCTCCAACACCTGCATCCAGTGCAAACTCACCAGCATCTCTAGTGCCTGCCCCTATTGCAGTTCCACCATCAGTCACAACATCTTCAGCACCTGTGCCTAGTGCAAACCCACCATTAGGCCCAGCATCTTCAGTGCCTGCACCTAGTGGAGGCATATCATCTGCCCCCACATCTGCAACACCTGCTGCAAGTGCAAGTGCACCACCAGACATAGCACCATCAACACCTGCAGCTAATATACCAGCAGACTCAGTGTCACCAGTGCCTGCACCAAGTGGAGATACACCATCTGACTCAGCATCTGCAACACCTGCAGCAAGTGCCAGCCTACCACCAGGCACACCACTTTCAACACCTGCTAGCTCACCATCAGACTCAGCATCTTCAGTGCCTCCACCAAGTGGAGACACACCTTCTGCTCCAGCATCTTCAACACCTGCAGCAAGTGCAGACATGCCGTCAGCACCCTCAGCACCTGCAGCTAGTCCACCATCAGACTCAGGATCATCTGTGCCTGCACCAAGTGGAGTCACACCATCTGTAGCACCTGCAGCTAGTCCACCATCAGACTCAGGATCGTCTGTGCCTGCACCAAGTGGAGTCACACCATCTGTAACACCTGCAGGTAGTCCACCGTCAGACTCAGGATCATCTGTGCCTGCACCAAGTGGAGTCACACCATCTGTAACACCTGCAGCTAGTCCACCATCAGACACAGGATCTGGGGACACACCACCTGCACCAGGATCCACAACACCTGCAGCAAGTGCAGACCCACCATCAGGCACATCACCTTCAACACCTGCAGCTAGTGCAGACCCACCATCAGGCACAACACCTTCAACACCTGCAGCTACTCCACCATCAGGCTCAGGATCTTCATCGCCCACACCAAGTGGAGACACACCATTGACACCAGTGTCCACAACACCTGCAGGAAGTGCAGACCCACCATCGGGCACATCACCTTCAACACCTGCAGCTATTCCATCATCCAGCTCAGGATCTTCAGTGCCTGCACCAAGTGGAGACACACCATCTGCCCCTGCATCTACAACACCTGCAGCAAGTGCAGACCCACCATCAGGCACAGCACCTTCAACACCTGCAGATGTTCCACCATCAAGCTCAGGATCTTCAGTGCCTGCACCGAGTGGAGACACACCATCTGCCCCAGCATCTGCAACACCTGCAGCTAGTGCAGACCCACCATCAGGCACAGCACCTTCAATGCCTGCAGCTACTCCACCATCAGGCTCAGGATCTTCAGTCCCTGCATCAAGTGGAGACACACCATCTGCACCAGCATCCACAACACCTGCAGCAAGTGCAGATGCACCATCAGGCACATCACCTTCAACACCTGCAGCTGTTCCACCATCAGGCTCAGGATCTTCAGTGCCTGCACCAAGTGGAGACACATCATCTGCCCCAGCATCCACGACACCTGCACCAAGTGCTGGCCCAACATCAGGCTCATCACCTTCAGCACCTGCCACTAGTCCACCATCAGGTTCAGGATCCTCAGTGCCTGCACTGAGTGGAGACACACCATCTACCCCAATATCTGCATCACCTACAGCAAGTGCAGACACACCATCACGAACACCATCTTCAACACCTGCAAGTCCAGCATCAGAACCAGCCTCAACACCAACAGCAGGTTCTCTATCACCAGGTAATTGCTCAAGGACTTTGTGTTCTCGTAGTTGTATGTCTGCAGTTTGCAGAAGCACATTTAGTTCTGTCAATTTTTCAGCTGAGGAAGTTTTTGAGAAGTACCGACACTTAGGCAATCTTGGTATTCTTGTTGCTCTGTTGTTCCCTACTTATCTTCTTTATAGGTGTGTCAGGCTGAGATTATACTACCATTCATTTCTCAGCAGGGCTTGGTCCACCAGTTCTGCCTACTGGTGACACACCATCTGCAACACCATGTTCTCAAGGTGTTGATACCACAGTTGTTCTTCTATCACTTGTTATTTCATATGTTCAATCTATGAGAGCACACATTGTTCTCAAGGGTTGCTTGGGTACCATTATCCAATTCAAAATTGGTCAATATGAACAAGTCAGATAACTCTGCTTTCTCTTTTTACTCTTCATTTTCCCTGTTTCTCTTCATAACATTTGTATGAGGCTGATGGGTTCTTTGCCTCATGTTCTTGTCACAGCACCTGCTCCAACACCTGCATCTTTTGCAAGCGGACCAACAGCCCCAGGTAGTTCACCAGTGCATGACATCTTTCTCTACACCTTTTGGCTCTCATCTTACTTCATCCTGGATGATGATGATTTTGTGTCTTTCCTCCTATTTTTAACAGTGCCTGCATATGCTCAAATTACACCAAGGAGCAATTCTCCACGGCGAGATAATTGTCAAGGTCAGTGCTTAATAGAAATAACAAGCTAGGTTGGCTCACACCTTCATTCTGCTACTCAAGGACAAAATGGATAATGCAAAATGTCCTGTGCTGTTAATTGAATTTGCCTTCAATTCAGTGGTCAGATTTTCCATAACAAGAGAGTGAGTAGTTTAGGATTCCAGCATTCCAGGTGCATTACTTTCAGTGTTGTCCTGGGCAGAGCTTTGTTCTTGAGTAAAGCTGCAAGCATTTTGTTTGAGATACCAGTACATATAAAGAACTTCTGGCATTCCAGAACACTTGTTACCATGCACATATGTGATTAAAAACCCTGTAGGGAGTTTTAAAACATATACTGTAGGGAGCTGATGAAGTCAGTGGGGAAGTTGTGGTAGTTAAGTCACTATCATACATATTACTGTTGATGGTCCCTGAACAAGTGTGAGACTGGCACTTTTGTTCATACTGCAGGTTTTTTGTTTTTTGTTTTTTCTGTTTGTTTTTATCTTTCCTAGTTTGGAGCTTTCTCTGGCTTCTTCAAGAGGTGTTAACCTTGGTGTGGGTTTTTACTTCATTGTGAGAATGGAGATTTCTCTATTCTTATGAAAGATATATGTTTTAAGACCCTGCAGGAGTAAGAGATGATATGAGAACAATTGGCATTGTACTGATTCATTGCATTTGCGAAAGGTGTCTAGTGTGGACACCGAGGAAAGACAAACAGGAGATAGACAGGTTGGTTCCACTCTTTACATCCATTTTTCTGATGCAGATTGTGTATGCGAAGAGGGTTACACAAATACACCACCAGGCTCACCATGGAGATGTGTTCTTCCTATGCAAGCAACCCTGCAACTGGAGATCAGCCTTGAGGTTCTTTTCCCATTAGTCCCAGAGTTAGCTAGGGAGCTTGCAAATGGGCTCTTGCTGCTACAAAGCCAAGTGCGAATAGTAGGAGCAAATGCTGTTGATCCAGATCTGGATCAGACTGATGTAAATGCAGATTTTGTCCCTTTACACCAAGTATTTGACAATAGTACAGCTGTGCTTCTCGCCTCGCGATTGTGGACCCAACAAGTTATCCTTGACAAACTACTTTTCGGGCCATCCTACAAAGTTGTACGTGTGCAATACCCAGGTGAAAATTCATATTGTGGAAACTGTTTAGGTTGTTCAATGTTAGGAATTAGGACCAGAATTCTGTAAGAAATGCAAGATGCTTCAGGTTCGAAGGTGCGACTGTGCATCTGAAAGTTATTTACAGTGTAGCAAGCAGAAGCTGCTAGACTGGTTTTGTTGCTGGACAGCCTGATTTGTTTCTTAGATCATTCATATAATGTCTGTTCCATCTATGGGTATGGAGTGTTTCAGGAAAATCAGCTGCTTGCTTTTAAAACTAGTTCTGACATGTCAAGTCAAAATTTGCTGTGCGGATGCCTGTAGGCCTTCCTCCTTTTCCTGGTTCCAAAGCTCCTCATGCCAGCAGCCCACAAACCAACAGAGGGACTACCCAGGGAGTTGGTACCAAGAAAGGGGGCCTCAAAATGAACCATAAAAAAATTAGTTTGATTGCCGTGGCATCAGCAATTGGCATAGTAATTTCTTTAGGAGTCATTTGGTTCATGCGGTTGTGGCGCTGTGGCCTTCGGGAAGGATCTGTTGCAGTGATTGAGCCTGTTTCTATGTCAACCTCCAGACAGTCCGAACAACATCCAGGTACAATTCCTTTCTGTGATTGTTGAGTTCCACAGGGGAAAATAAGGGAAGATTGCTTCACACACAGAGAGAAGCAAGTAATCTTCAGCATGTACATCAGTAGTAGAGCCTTTACAGAGCTTACCAACAAAAGGTTGGCACTACTGTGTTGTATGGCTTCTCCTATAGACCAGGAAGAGGTTCTTACTCATGTTGGCTTCAGCACATATTTGTACATGTATATAAAGAGATAGCTGAAGTTCTTGAGACTTTGTTTTGGACATGTCAAGGTAGTCCTTGAGCCTGATAGTTCCTTTGATTAGTGTCTGCAGCCCACTGCCCCTTTCCTTTCTAATGTGGGTGAGGTGACCCATGAGAAACCTAACCATGGTGGCACGCCTTGACAGTCGGTGTGCATATTTGCAGCTGGAGATTCAAACCTGCCAGGAATGTCAACAACAATGTTTGAATCAGGCATGCCTGCATATACTGGCAGTACAAGAAGGTTTTCCTTGGCAGAGTTAGAGAGAGCAACTGAGAAGTTCAAGATTGACAACATTGTGGGAGAAGGAGGGTTTGGACGGGTATATCGGGGAGTTTTAGATAATGGTGTTTGTGTGGCCATTAAAGTGCTGACCTGTGTTCATCAACAAGGAAATTATGAGTTTATTGCCGAAGTAGAAATGCTGAGTAGGCTGCATCACCGCAACCTTGTGACACTGATTGGTATATGCACAGAGAATCACATGTGCTTCTTGGTTTACGAGTTTGTCCCCAATGGCAGTGTTGAGTCACACTTGCATGGTATGTACACTACACTGGTATGAATCCACCAGCATCAGAGAATGTTTGCTTACCATTTTAGCAGTCTGTAGGGGTCTGACTTGAGGGACAGATTTTCAAGAGTGATGTTGGGGACTTTCCAAGCAGGTAGTGCAAGCATGCTTGACCCTTTCTCTCGGTACGTTAAAGATAGCCAGAAGGATGCTTGACAACATCTAAGCTGAGCCAATCTGGTGGCCAAATCAACAGGTGCAGACAGGTTAATAGCACCATTGGAGTGGAAGGCACGTGTGAAGATTGCATTGGGGGCAGCACGTGGGCTGGCTTATTTGCATGAGGATTCTAACCCAAGAGTTATCCATCGTGATTTCAAAGCTAGTAACATCTTGCTTGAAGATGATTTTACGCCCAAGGTGTCTGATTTTGGGTTAGCTAAAGAAGCTGCCGATGGAGGAAAAAGTCAGCATGTTTCAACACGAGTGATGGGAACTTTTGGGCAAGTGTCTGTCTTCTCTCATCTTTTATTTAAAAGGAAGCAAAATTTGCTCTTCTTCCTTGGACAAGCTGGGCTTCAGTATTTCAATCCTATCATCTCTAGAAGTGGAATTCCTTTAGCATTGTTGACAATGGTTTCAGCTCTGTGTGGTTGGGACAGGTATGTGGCACCTGAATATGCAATGACAGGGCATCTTCTAGTGAAGAGTGATGTGTACAGTTATGGTGTTGTGTTGCTAGAGCTTCTTTCAGGGCGCAAGCCTGTGGACATATCTCAACCACACGGCCAAGAAAATTTGGTTACATGGGCACGCCCACTCCTCCGTAGCAGAGAAGGGTTAGAAATGCTGGTAGATTCTGGTCTACACAATAATTTCCATTTTGATGATTATAGAAGGATGGCTGCCATTGCTTCCATGTGTGTGCAACCTGAAGTGTCACATCGGCCTTCCATGGGTGAAGTTGTGCAAGCACTTTTGCCATTATTCAAGGACTCTACTGCAGCTAGTGACTCTAGTCCCCAAGAAGACTTCTCAGCCCCAGGCAGAACGGGAATTTCAGTGGCAACCTCCAGTCAGCCAAATTCACAAAATTTGTCCAGCACTTCCATCAATAGTTCTGAATATGACTCAGAACCTCTTCATCATCAAAATGGACAGTCTCTCTCATCAGAAATATCAACGGGCTCTGGCCGACACATCAGGCAGCTCTTAGGTTCTTTCCATCATCATAGCACCTCATTCATGAGCCAGACACCATTAACAAACAAGCCAGCACCACAGTCTAGAGATAGGGGTATGAAGGTGGTGGCAAAGAGCGACCATGGCAGCACTCGAGACAAAGGAAAACAGACACAAAGAGGCTTCTCTAACCACTACTGGGCATGAGGATGTGTGATTGCCCATTATGCTGTTTTGAGATCCCATCACAGTTGTGGTTCTCTTGATCTGACACCAATGGACATTTATCACAGGGTCACATCCATTATCTTCTCTACTTGTTGGACCTTGGGTTATTTACAATTTCTGGCTACAAGAGAATGGGTTGCTGTCCTCTCTGTCTCTGGTATTAGTCACAATGTTCATTCATCAATGAGATTAAGGTTGTCTTTTTATTAGCTCTCTCACAATGCCTGTACTTTCACCTGTTTTGCCATAGTATTATTTGCATCTCAAAAGCACCATTCAAAGTTATGAAGGAATGCAACTTCTTCATGGGTAGGAAAAGTGAACTATTTACTCTTGTTTTTTGTGCACATACTTGTGTCTGGAATCTATTGTATGTATGCTCATGCAATTGTACTCACCATTCACCTGTGATACCCAATGGCAAGTTCTGCATCCCCAAAAGCATTTGGGCTAAGTGCAGAAGTGCAGGGGTGCTGCATCAAACCAAGCAACCAAAGAGCAAAACAAACTCTCCATCCTGCCATTATACCCTCAGTTGAATCATCACAAACATCTCCCTTCTGCGCTCTCCATTGAATCATCACAAACATGTTAATTCTACCATTGTACTCAATTGAATTATCACAAACATTTTGATTCTACCATCACACTCTCAATTCAAGCTTCATATGTCTGAGATTTGGCTGCTTTACTTTTGCAATTATACACAGAAACAATTATGCGGGCAGTTAGTGAGCATTTTCAGTGAGAAAGTAGGGAACCTCCTCCACTGCAGTACTTGATTGTCAAAATTGAAGTTTGGTGTAGGAAATACACAGCAAACACCAGCATAATTAAGCTTCAAGAAACAATGGTTGAATAGCAAATCCCTAGAAAGAAAGACGTTGCAACTCTGTCTGAACTAGATCTTGCTGACGAAATCTTTTTGGGGAAAAAAAAACCCCCTAAACAAAGGGGCTGGTGGCTGTCTTCTTCTTCTTACTACTTTACGCTGCACTTGGCTCCCGCAGCTTCGAGAGTCTTTTTAGTTTCCTCCGCCTCTTCCTTAGCTACTGCCTCCTTCACTTTCTTTGGAAGTGACTCAATCAAGTCCTTGGCCTCTTTCAGCCCCAAGCTGGTTAGCGACCTGACGGCCTTGATCACGGCAATCCGTGCAGAGCTAGGCACCTCATCCAAGAACAAGTCGAATTCTGTCTTCTCCTCCACAACAGGAGCGGCCTCGGTTGCAGGAGCTCCTGATGACGCGGCGCCGGCAGCAGGGGCGAAGGAAGCCGCTGTAACCCCTAGTTCCTCTTGCAACCTGTCCGTAAAAATCCGAGCCTGCTCCAGCGTCAAGCTTTTGACATCCAACACCAGCTTCTCAATATCGACAACGGCAGCTGCTCTGACGACCGCAGTCCGCCGTCCCCTGTTACCCACATAGCTTATGCCGCTCCTCCTGTCATGCAACCTCAACTGAATCTTCTTCTCCCCGCACAATCCACTTCTGCAACTTCTGGAAGACGAAGCTATAGCTGCCACACATTGGGCTCCACCCAAAACCCTAGCCTGCTGCAGGGCTGCCATCGCTGCGAATACAGCAAGACGATGTGCGGAAAGCGCAAGCGCGAGAGAGAGCTTGGGCCACAACGAACGCGCAGCGAGCCAAAAAACAAAAATGGTGGAGCTCCAAAGGATAAGAGGATAACAAGGGTGTTCAAATAATTAGATATTGGTTTCTAAATTTTCCATTTTGTTTTATAACTGACCAATTTTTTATTTTTCAAAAATTTATACCCAAGCCAACAAAAATCCAATAAAGTCTATGGCTGGAACCATTGAGGCCAAACAGAAAGTCACTCTGATAATGTGAACACAACGGGTTTTTAGGGTTTTTTTTCGTTTTTTTGCAATGGTCGTCGACTTTCTGCATGCTAACGACAGGAATTATTTCGTCACTATGGCAAGGAACACATGGGTAGGAAGTTTTGTTTGTTTGTGTGTTATGGAGAATAGATTTGCACCAAGGTATGGATGGTGGAAGGAGCTGTGGCATTGAATGAAGATTTGTGTAGTAGGACGATGGAAGGCAAGATAAAAAACAGAATTGGGGAGCAATGTAGGCAAATTTTTTTCTTATGATGTTTTTCTTCTTTTCGACAATTTTCAGGAGATAGGAGGGTGGACTAGTTGTGCTAATAGTTGCTAAATTTCGTTGCGTCAGTAACTTAGTGTAGTAGGCAAGTAGTCCTTAGGAAGGATAAAAACTATAAGGGGTTGATGTTGAGGAATGATGAAAAAAGAAGAAGTCCGAGTTGTAAAAACAGGGGCATGTAAAAGGATAAGTGTGCATTTGGAATGGGGACCTTTGTTGCAACACTTTTGAATCCATGTTGCAAGATAGTTGTTTGCATGAATACCAAAAGCCTCAGTGGGGTGTCCTTGGGTTGGGCAGAATGAAATGAATGAGGACAGGAATGGGAAGCTCTTAAAGATGTATCTTTAGCCCATTCTTGCACAAGAATCTATTCTTCTTGAGTGGTTCTAAATAAACCTGGTAGATATTGTTCATATTTCAATTAGGACATAGATCCAGATGCTTCTAAAATTGGGGTTTATTAGACAAGGGACTTAATGATCCTTTGCATTATTACATTAATAGGAGAAAGGGTTAATAGCTCATATGGACTGAAAGAACCTTGAGAATTTTGACCTCAAGCCATACTTCAATAGGTTCTAAACTTTTAATGTATGGATTAGTACATGGCAACCAATTGTATATTGCCACATGGCAAATGTGTGAGCGCTCACGCATATGTGATAGATTGGTAATCTACATATATAGAACCTTGTTATCCTATAAGCAGTAGCATTGGTAAGACTTCTGATAACAATGGGTTACAATGTAAGTGTTAGGATTGATAGTGTTATAGAATTTCAAGGTTTATGGCTTTGCTTTGAAGTTTTTCACGGATGAGATATTGTTCTTCTTCATCCCCTTTCTTTTTGGTTACACCATCACAAGGGAGACAAAAAGGGAAAGCCAAAGAAAGGCTAAAAGACGAACAACCTACAAGAACCAAAAAAAAAAAAAAAAAAAAAAATCCTTCTCATGGGGGGAAGTTTTTTCCCCCACACCCCCTTACATT
>Ga0116227_10001769_pt1 | contig 48996 bp, 44 predicted proteins | sample S1TSphgellanicum_FD_89693 | JGI IMG/M metagenome (GOLD analysis project Ga0116227, IMG submission 89693) | Host-associated microbial communities from peat moss isolated from Minnesota, USA - S1T2_Fb - Sphagnum magellanicum MG | ecosystem: Host-associated > Plants > Peat moss > Unclassified... | reverse complement strand
GCGCCGCCGTAGGTGTCGACGATGATCTTGCGGCCGGTGAGGCCGCAATCGCCCTGCGGGCCGCCGATGACGAAACGGCCGGTCGGGTTGATCAGGTAGCGCGTGTCCTTGAGCCACTCCTTGGGCAGCACGGGCTTGATGATCTCTTCGATGATGGCTTCGTTGAACGAGGCCTTCATCTTGGTGGGCGTTTCGCTCTGGTCGGGGCTGTGCTGGGTGGAGAGCACCACGGTGTCGATGCTGTGCGGCTTGCCGTCCACGTAGCGCATCGTGACCTGGCTCTTGGCGTCGGGGCGCAGGAAGGGCAGGCGGCCGTCCTTGCGCAGCTGGGCCTGGCGCTCGACCAGGCGGTGCGCGTAGTAGATCGGCGCGGGCATCAGCTCGGGCGTCTCGTCGCAGGCGTAGCCGAACATCAGCCCCTGGTCGCCGGCGCCGATGTTGAGGTGGTCGTCGGATGCGTGGTCCACGCCCTGGGCGATGTCGTTGGACTGCTTGTCGTACGCGACCATCACCGCGCAGCCCTTGTAGTCGATGCCGTAGTCGGTGTTGTCGTAGCCGATGCGCTTGATGGTGTCGCGCGCGACCTGGATGTAGTCGACGTGCGCGTTGGTCGTGATCTCGCCGGCGAGCACCACCAGGCCGGTGTTGGTCAGCGTCTCGGCGGCCACGCGGCTGCGCGGGTCCTGCTCGAAGATCGCGTCGAGGATGGCGTCGGAGATCTGGTCGGCGACCTTGTCGGGGTGGCCTTCGGAGACGGATTCGGAGGTGAAGAGAAAGTCGTTCGCCATTTGCATAAACTCCAGTGTTTCGGCTGCGGGCGTTGCCCGGGCCTTTCGGAGCCTTGGCGAACGCTTTAGCAGTTGTGTTTAACGTCGCCCTGCAAGTTGCTCATTTAACTCGGCGACCGGTCCATTCTAGCCGGGCGTCGTTTTTTCTTCCGTCGATGCTCCGATTCCTCTCCCGCCTCCCGCTTCCCCTGCTGCACGCGCTTGGCGCAGCGCTGGGCTGGCTGGCGTTTGTGGCCTCGCCGACCTACCGGCGGCGCTTCCTGGCCAATGCCCGGCAGGCCGGCTTTGCCTTTGGCGCCGTGCGCGGCGCGGTGGCGCATACCGGGCGCATGGTGGCCGAGCTGCCGCGCCTGTGGTTCGGTGCGCCGCCGCCCTGGCGCTGGGATGACGGCGGCAGCATTGCGCGGGCCTATTCGGCCGGGCGCGGCATCCTGTTCCTGACGCCGCACCTGGGCGGCTTCGAGATGTCGCCGCAGGCGCTGGCCGCCGACTACGGCCCGGCGCACGGGCCCATGACCATCCTCTACCGCCCGGCCCGCCAGCCCTGGCTGGCGCGCACCATGGCGCAGGCGCGCAGCCGGCCCCACCTGCTGGCGGTACCGACCACGCTGGCCGGCGTGCGGCAGATGCTGCGCGCGCTGCGGCGTGGCGAGGCGGTCGGGCTGCTGCCGGACCAGGTGCCGCCCGAGGGCCTGGGCCTGTGGGCGCCGTTCTTCGGGCGCGACGCCTATTCCATGACCCTGGCCGCGCGCCTGGCCCAGCAGTCCGGCGCCACCGTGCTGCTGGCCTGGAGCGAGCGCCTGCCGCGCGGGCAGGGCTTCGTCGTGCACGTGCAGGAGCGCGCTGCGCCGCTGCCGGCCGAGCTGCCGGCGGCCGTCGCCGCGCTCAATGCCGACATGGAGCAACTGATCCATCGCTGCCCCGCACAGTACCTGTGGGGCTACGCACGCTACAAGGCGCCGCGCGCGGAGCCGCACACCACCGGGGAGATTTCTGCATGAGCGGCCGCATCGGCATTCTTTTCATGCGCCTGATGGCGGTCCTGCCGCTGTCCTGGGTGCGGGCGCTGGGCTGGCTGTTCGGGCGCGCGCTGTATGCGCTGATGGGTAGCCGCCGCCACATCACCCTGACCAACCTGGCACTGTGCTTCCCGGACATGGACGCGGCCGCGCGCAAGAAGCTTGCGCAGCAGAGCTTTGTCGTCTTTGCCCAGACCTGGCTGGACCGCGGCTGGCTCTGGCATGCGCCGCGCCGCGTGCTGGACCGGCGCCTGGTGCTGCAGGGCGCGGTGCACGAGCTGCAGGGTGATACCCCGACCATCCTGTTCTGCCCGCATTTCTATGGCCTGGACGCGGCGGCGACCACGATATCGATGCAGGTGGTGCGGCGCTGGTTCTCCATCTACTCGTCGCAGTCCGACCCGGCGGTGGACGAATGGGTGCGCAAGGGCCGGCTGCGCTTCGGCGATTCGCAGGTGTTCACCCGCACCACGGGCATGAAGACCATCCTGAGTGCCATGCGCGGTGGCGGCGTGCTCTACCTGCTGCCCGATATGGACTTTGGCCCGCAGGATTCGGTGTTCGTGCCCTTCTACGGCGTGCCCGCGGCCACGCTGCCTTCCGTGCCGCGCTTTGCCCGTCTTGGCCGTGCCAAGGTGGTGCCGGTGCTGCCGCGCCTCACGCCCACCGGCTACACGGTGGACATCCTGCCGGCCTGGACCGATTTCCCGACCGAGGACGTGCTGGCCGACACCGAACTGGTCAACCGCCGGCTGGAAGGCTACATCGACACCATGCCCGCGCAGTACTACTGGGTGCACAAGCGCTTCAAGACGCGGCCGGAAGGCGCGCCTTCGGTGTATTGAGGATGTTTTGTGCCGGTAGCCCAGGAGCAGCTTGGGCTATCTGCTATCTTTTTTGAGTAGGAAGCCCTGCAGCAGCCGCGCCACCAGCGCAGGCTGCTCGTGCACGATCCAGTGCGTGGCGCGCGGGACACGCCGCAGTTCCAGTTGGGGCACCCACTGCTCCAGGCCATCGGTCAGCGAAGGTGGCAGGGCAATGTCGTCTTCGGCCCAGATCACCAGCGTGGGCACTTCTATCCGCAGCATGGATTCCGGCAGCGTGATGGCCGCAGCGGCCGGGTCGCCCTCGCGTGGCGGCCGCAGGGGCGAGGCGCGGTAGTAGTTGCAGCCGCCAGTGAGGCCGGCGCGCCAGACCTCGCGGTACTGCTCCTTGACGGCCGGTGTGAGCCAGCCGGCACCGTCGGGCGCGCCCGGCGCGCCGGGGGCGGCCTCTGCGCCCATGTTCGTGAAAAACTCCCACAGCCGGCGAAAGTCGTCGGCCGCCAGCAGCGCTTCCGCGTCCGGCCGGATCAGGAAGTTCATATAGGCGCTGGCCGCCTGCTGGGCCGGGTTGCACTGCAATTCGCGCAGGAAGGCGCCAGGATGCGGCGAGTTGATGATGGCCAGCTGCTGCTGCAGCGCCGGATGCTGGTTGGCCAGGTTCCAGGCCACGGCGCCGCCCCAGTCGTGCGCCACCAGCGCGGCCAGGGGCTGGCCGGGGCCGGCTTCCAGCGCGATCAGCGCCACCAGGTCCTGCACCAGGTACCTGGCGCGGTAGGCCCCGGGCTCGGCCGGGGCGCTCGACGGGCCAAAGCCGCGCAGATTCGGCGCCACGCAGCGATAGCCGCCGTGGGCCGGATCGGCAAAGTGCTCCAGCAACGCGTCCCAGACAAACGCGCCCTCAGGGAAACCATGCAGGAACAGCAGCACCGGCCGGCCCGGCGCGCCGCTGGCGCGGCAACCCAGGGTGATGCCGTGCGGCAGGGCGCGTTCGTATGTCTCGATCATGGTCGTCTCCTCGTGGCCGGCCGCAGGGGCGGCGGGCGAGGGCGACCTTACTCCGCGGCGTCGGGCGCGGGCGTCTCGGCTGCGACGTCGGCGCCGTCCGGGTTGTCGGTGGTTGCAGGCAAGACCGGATGGGCCCAGCGCCACAGCCGCTGCGCGGCCTCGTCCACGCCCTGGCGCTTGAGGGCGGAGAACAGCTGCACCTCGCCGCCGCCGGCGTTGAGCTTGGTGATCTGCAGCGCCTTGTTGGCTTCCACCCGCGTCAGCTTGTCGGCCTTGGTCAGCAGCACCAGGAACTTCAGGCCTTCTTCCACGCGCGGGCGGATCACGTCGAGCAGGATCTCGTCGAGTTCGGTCAGGCCGTGGCGCGGGTCGCACAGCAGCACCACGCCGGTCAGGCTTTCGCGGCTGATCAGGTAGTTGGCCATGACACGCTGCCAGCGCGCCTTGTCGGCCTTGGGCACGGCGGCGTAGCCGTAGCCGGGCAGGTCGGCCAGCACCGCGTCCTGCACGCCCTGCTTGCCCAGGCTGAACAGGTTGATGTGCTGGGTGCGGCCGGGCTTCTTGGAGGCGAAGGCCAGCTGCTTCTGCTGGGTCAGCGTATTGATGCAGGTGGATTTGCCGGCGTTGGAGCGGCCGACGAAGGCGATTTCGGGCACCGTGAGCGGCGGCAGGTGGTGCAGCTGCGCGGCCGTGGTGAGAAAGCGGGCGGTGTGCATCCAGCCCATCGCGGTCTTGGCGTCGACGGGCTCGGGGGCGTTGCCGTCAGCGGACGCGGGGGAGGTGGGTGCAGTCATCAGGGGGAACTTAGGGTAGTCATGGCGGGCTGAGCCGGACCGCCATTGTAGAATCACGAGGTTTTGCGCATATAAACAGACCCTCGATATGAAGTTGCTTGCCTCTGTGTTGATGGCTGCCGCAATGGCCGCTTCTGCCCTGTCCGCGTCTGCTGCCGAGGGCGCTCCCGCCGCGCAGCAGAAGGCTGCCAAGCCTGATCTGGCGCAAGGCGAGGCAAAGTACGGCGCCGTATGCGCCGCCTGCCACGGCGCGGATGGCAATTCCGCCGTGCCAGCCCAGCCCAAGCTGTCGCAGCAGCACCCTGAATACCTGGTCAAGCAGTTGCAGGAATTCAAGGAAGGCAAGCGCAAGAACGCGATCATGCAGGGCTTCGCTGCCCAGCTGAGCGATGCCGACATGCGCAACATCGCCTACTGGGTCGCCGCCAAGCCCGAGAAGCCCGGCTTCGCCAAGGACAAGGACCTGGTCGCCATCGGCGAGAAGATCTACCGCGGCGGCATCGGGGACCGCGCCGTGCCTGCCTGCGCCGGCTGCCACAGCCCGAACGGTGCCGGCATCCCGGCCCAGTACCCGCGCCTGGCCGGCCAGCATGCCGACTACACCGCGGCCCAGCTGGTGGCCTTCCGCGACGGTGTGCGCACCAACAATTCCGTGATGCACGGCGTGGCGGCGCGCCTCAACGACCGGGAAATCAAGGCACTGGCCGACTACATCGCCGGCCTGCGCTGATTCCCTGCTGCACCGCAGCGTGAACTAACCGCCGACAAACACTCCAAGAAGGGCGGGTCCATCATTCGATGATGGCCCGCCCTTCGTTCGTCTTCTCTCTGAATCACCCCTAGCCCGCCCCATGTCTGTTTCCACCCACGGTATTCGCGTCCGGTCCGGCTCGCATGCATTGCGCGCGGCGGTGGAACTGCTGTCGTCGATGCGGTTCGCGATCTCGCTGCTGACGGTGATCTGCATCGCCTCGGTCATCGGCACGGTGCTGCAGCAGCAACAGCCCTACGGCAACTACGTCAACCAGTTCGGGCCGTTCTGGGCCCAGGTGTTCGGCACGGCCAGCCTGTACCGGGTCTACAGCGCCTGGTGGTTCCTGCTGATCCTGGCATTCCTGGTGGTGAGCACCTCGCTGTGCATTGCGCGCAGCACGCCCAAGATCCTGGCCGACCTGAAGCTCTACAAGGAAAACATCCGCGAGCAGAGCCTCCGCGCCTTCGGCCTGCGCGCCGAGTCGGACCTGGCCGAGACCCCCGAAATTGCAGCCCAGCGCATCGGCCAACTGCTCGCCGGCGGCGGCTGGAAGGTGCGGCTGCAGGAGCGCCCGACCTCGGCCGGCATCGGCTGGATGGTGGCGGCCAAGGCCGGTGCAGCCAACAAGCTGGGCTACATCGCGGCGCACAGCGCGATCGTGCTGGTGTGCATAGGCGGGCTGCTGGATGGCGACCTGGTGGTGCGCGCGCAGATGCTGCTGCACGGCAAGACTGCCTACAACGGCGGCGGCATGATTGCCGACGTGGCGCCTGCGCACCGGCTGGGGCCCAACAACCCGACCTTCCGCGGCAACCTGCTGGTGACCGAGGGCACGCAGTCCAGCAGTGCCATCCTGAACCAGTCGGACGGCATCGTGGTGCAGGACTTGCCGTTCTCGGTCGAGCTGAAGAAGTTCATCGTCGACTACTACTCGACCGGCATGCCCAAGCTGTTCGCCAGCGAGATCGTGATCCACGACAAGGCCACCGGCGAGTCGCACCCGGCGCGGGTCGAGGTGAACCACCCGGCGAGCTGGCGCGGCGTGGAGATCTACCAGTCGAGCTTCGACGACGGCGGCTCGCGCGTGGTGCTGGACGCGGTGCCGATGCATGGCGCGCGCCAGCCGGTCAAGCCCTTCGAGATCGAGGGCAACATCGGCGGCAGCTCCGAACTGAGCCAGGGCGCGGGCGGCCAGAAGCTCACGCTCGAATACACCGCGCTGCGCACCATCAACGTCGAGAACTTCGGCCGCCCCGGCGACAGCGGACTGGACGTGCGCAAGGTGGACCTGCGCCATGCGATAGACGAGCGCCTGGGCGCGGCCAACAAGACCACGACCAAGAAGGAACTGCGCAACGTCGGCCCGAGCATCACCTACCGCCTGCGCGACGCCGCGGGCCAGGCGCGCGAGTTCCACAACTACATGCTGCCGGTGGACACGGGCGACGGCGTGCCCGCCTTCCTGTTCGGCATGCGCTCCTCGGCCGCCGACGAGTTCCGCTACCTGCGCATTCCGGTGGACGACCAGGGCGGCATGGATGGCTTCCTGCGGCTGCAGCACGCGCTGGCCGACCCGGCGCAGCGCGAGCAGGCGGTAAGGCGCTACGTGGCGCAGGCGGTCGACCCGGCGCGGCCGGAACTGGCCAGCCAATTGGAGCTGTCGGCTTCGCGCGCGCTGGCGCTTTTCGCGGGCGATGTACCGCCCGCGGCGGGCACGGCCGCGCCTGACGGCCCGCGTGGCGGCCTGCAGGCGATATCGGATTTCATGGAAGCCAACGTGCCCGAGGCCGAGCGCACGCGTGCCGGCGAGGTGCTGGTGCGCATCCTGAACGGCGTGCTGTTCGAACTGATGCAGCAGACCCGCCAGCAGGCCGGTCTGGCGCCGCTGGAGGGCGACGAGAAGACGCGCGGCTTCATGACCCAGGCGGTGCTGTCGCTGTCGGACGTGCAGCTCTACCCCGAGCCCATGGCCTTCCGGCTGAAGGATTTCACGCAGGTGCAGGCCAGCGTGTTCCAGGTGGCGCGCGCACCGGGCAAGACCGTGGTCTACCTGGGCTGCGGCCTGCTCATCCTGGGCATCTTCGCGATGCTCTACGTGCGCGAGCGCCGCCTCTGGGTGTGGCTGGCGCCGCGTGGGCTCGATTCCCACGCCGTCATGGCCTTGTCGGCCAACCGCAAGACAATGGAGAGTGAGCGCGAGTTTGCGCACCTCCGCGACAAGCTGCTCGGCACCGTACCGGGTAAGCCCTAGTGCCATGACGCTGGAAAGAACAGAAAAAGGCCCCGATGAATACCGCCACCGCTCCCCGCAATGACCCGCCCCGCACGGTGACGCTGAACGAGGGCTTCCTCGCGCGGCGCAACTGGCTTGACTGGGGCTTTGCCGCGCTGGTCGTGGCCGGCGGCCTGTTCGCCTTCATGCGCTACGGCGCCTTCATGGATGTCTACGAGAAAGGCATCCTGCTGGGTACCGTGCCCGCGGCGATCTGGCTGGGCTGGTTCTGGCGCCCGCTGCGTCCGCTGATGCTGGTGGTGGCGGTGCTGGCCCTGCTGGGCATCGTCTCTTACCAGGGCGACCTGGGGCGCGCCGAAAACGTGTTCTGGCTCAAGTACTTCCTGTCGAGCCAGTCGGCCATCCTCTGGATGAGCGTGCTGTTCTTCATGAGCACCATCTTCTACTGGATCGGCATGTTCTCGCGCGGCGAGGGCACGGCCATGTCGCTGCTGGGCTCGCGCATCGCCTGGGTGGCGGTGACCATGGCGCTGGTGGGCACCATGGTGCGCTGGTACGAGAGCTACCTCATCGGCAGCGACATCGGCCATATCCCGGTCAGCAACCTGTACGAGGTGTTCGTGCTGTTCTGCTGGCTCACCACCACCTTCTACCTGTACTACGAGGACCAGTACCGCACCCGCGCGCTCGGCGGCTTCGTGCTGCTGGTGGTTAGCGCGGCGGTGGGCTTTCTGCTCTGGTACACCGTGGTGCGCGAGGCGCACGAGATCCAGCCACTGGTGCCCGCGCTCAAGAGCTGGTGGATGAAGCTGCACGTGCCGGCCAACTTCATCGGCTACGGCACCTTCGCCTTGTCGGCCATGGTGGCCTTTGCCTACCTGATCAAGCAGCAGGCCGGCGAGACCCGCTGGTACAGGCTGGCGCCCTTGTGGGCGCTGGGCGTGGTGCTGTGCTTCGAGCCCATCGTGTTCCGCAAGACCGTGACCGAGGCCGGCGGCAGCTACTGGGCGGTGTATTTCGGCATCTCGGCGCTGATCGTGGCCGGCATCCTGCTCGGCCGCCGGCGCATCGCCAGCAAGCTGCCGCCGCTGCCGGTGCTGGAAGACGTGATGTACAAGGCCATCGCCGTCGGCTTTGCCTTCTTCACCATCGCCACCGTGCTGGGCGCGCTGTGGGCGGCCGAGGCCTGGGGCGGCTACTGGAGCTGGGACCCCAAGGAAACCTGGGCGCTGATCGTCTGGCTCAACTACGCGGCCTGGCTGCACATGCGCCTGATGAAGGGCCTGCGCGGCGCCATCTCGGCCTGGTGGGCGCTGGTCGGGCTGGCCGTGACCACTTTCGCGTTCCTGGGCGTGAACATGTTCCTGAGCGGCCTGCACAGCTACGGAACCTTGTAGGCGGGCCGGCACTCCGACATGGATTGAAACCATGCTGGTGCCGGATGCGTAAGCGTGAGGTGCTTGCCTGTTTGAACAGCATCATTCAATAACGAGGTCTCCCATGCCGATCCGCTCCCGCTCCAACGGCTTCCAGCACCCGCTCTCCAGCGAGATCACGCCGCGCGGCGTCTACGAGGACCGGCGTGCGCTGATGAAGCTCATGGCCGGCGGCGCCGCCGGCAGCGTGCTGGCCGCCTGGGCCGGCCGCGAGGCGCTGGCGCAGACGCCGCCTCCGGGCAAGCTGGCGCCGCTGCCCGGTGTGCCGTCCAAGGTGGCCGGCGCCATGTCCATGGACAAGCTGACCGACTACAAGGACGCCAGCAGCTACAACAACTACTACGAGTTCGGCACCGACAAGGCCGACCCGGCCAGGAACGCCCACACGCTGCAGACCCGGCCCTGGAACGTGGAGATCGAAGGCCTGGTGAAGAAGCCCGGCAAGTACGCCATCGAGGATCTGCTCAAGCTCAGCCCGATGGAAGAGCGCATCTACCGCCTGCGCTGCGTGGAGGGCTGGTCCATGGTGATCCCGTGGGTCGGCTATTCGCTGTCGGCGCTGATCAACAAGGTCGAGCCGCAGCCCGGCGCCAAGTTCATCGAGTTCGTCACCCTGGCCGACAAGAAGACCATGCCCTTCGTCGGCTCCGCCGTGCTCGACTGGCCCTACACCGAGGGCCTGCGCATGGACGAGGCCATGCACCCGCTCACGCTGCTGGCCTTCGGCATGTACGGCGAGGTGCTGCCCAACCAGAACGGTGCACCGGTGCGCATCGTGGTGCCGTGGAAGTACGGCTTCAAGTCGGCCAAGTCCATCGTCAAGATCCGCTTCCTCGACAAGATGCCGCCAACGGCCTGGAACAAGGCCGCTGCCAACGAGTACGGCTTCTATTCCAACGTCAACCCCAACGTGGACCACCCGCGCTGGAGCCAGGCGACCGAGCGCCGCATCGGCGATGGCAGCGGCCTGTTCGCCAAGCGGCGCAAGACCGAGATGTTCAATGGCTACGAGGCCCAGGTCGGGCAGCTCTACGCCGGCATGGACCTCAAAGCCAATTTCTGACGCCGCCGGCGGAACCTTCCATGCAGAAGCTGCTGCTGCACCCTGCCGCCAAGCCGGTCGTCTTCCTCCTGTGCCTGCTGCCCTTTGCGTGGCTGTGCTACGGCGTCTTCACCGACAGCCTGGGCGCCAACCCGGCCGAGGCGCTGATCCGCTCGGCCGGCGACTGGACACTGCGCTTCATCTGCATCGTGCTGGCCGTCACGCCGCTGCGGGTGATGAGCGGCTGGACGGCGCTGGCGCGCTACCGCCGCATGCTGGGCCTGTTTGCCTACTTCTACGTCGTGGTGCACCTGCTGTGCTACAGCGTGTTCGACATGGACCTGGATGTGCCCGAGATCGCCAAGGACATCGCCAAGCGGCCCTTCATCCTGGTCGGCTTCGCCGCCTTCGTGCTGCTGACGCCGCTGGCCGCGACCTCGTTCAACCGGGCCATCAAGTGGATGGGCGCCAAGCGCTGGCAGTGGCTGCACCGGCTGGTGTACCTGATCGCCGGCCTGGGCCTGCTGCATTTCTTCTGGATGCGCGCGGGCAAGAACAACTTTGCCGAGGTGTTTGTCTACGCCGGCATCATCGGCGCGCTGCTGGCCTGGCGCGTGGTGCAGGCGCTGCGCCGGCGCCTGGGGCCTGCACGGGTGCCGCGCACCGGCGCGGTTCTTCAAAAACGATAGCGTAGAGCCCTGGCTGTATCCTGGTTTCAGTTGCCTGTTGGCCTGAAGCCATTGTTTTACCGGGGCTGCCAGCTATCCAATCGGTAGCAAGGCTTCAATTGCCGACGGCGCGCAGAACGGGCGCCGTGCGGCGCGCATGCGGATCGATCAGCGCCTGCGGTAGCTGGTAGGCGCGCTCGTCGAACAGGTCGATGCCGCAGGCCAGCGTCTCGACCCAGTCCAGGAAGTCGCCGATCGCCGCTGCGCCGCTGATGGGTGCGCCGTGCTGCGGCACCAGCATGGCGATGTCGAGCCGCCGCACCATGCGCACCCACAGCCGCAGGATCTTGTTGGACACCATGTAGCGCCGGTGGAAGCCTTCCATGAAGCGCAGGTGCGGCGCCAGCTCGGTCACCGGCGTCTGCGCCTGCAGGCCCGACAGCATCGAGACGCCGAGGTCGCCGGTGAAGAGGATGCGGCTGACCGGGTCGTAGAACTGGAAGTTGCCTTCGGAGTGCATGAAGTGCGCGGGCAGCAGCCAGAGTTCGTGGCGCCCCAGCGGCAGGCGGCCGCCGCCATCGGGCACTCCGATCACCCGGTTGTCGGTCTTGCCGACCTTGGTGAAATGCGGCGCGAAGCGCTCCCACACGCGGGAGATGACGAGCAGGGCGGAGGTCGAGGTCATCCAGCGGTCAAGCGACGCGATGATGTCCGGGTCCGCATGCGAGGCGATGACGTAGGACAGCTTGTGCGGACTGAAGTGCCGCGTCATGCCCAGGTACAGCTCGTTGAAGGCCAGGTTGCCGCCCGGGTCGAGTACGGCGCCGGTGTCGTCGTCGACGATCAGGAACTGGTTGGCCTGCACCGCCTGGCCGTCCTCCTCGATCAGGTCGGTGAACATCAGGCAGGTGTGGCGGTCGTCGCGGTACAGCTCTACGGGCATGGAAAGGCCCCGCCGCCAAAAAGGGCGTGCGAAGCCCCGGCATGCTATGCCGGAGGGCTCCGCGCCGCCTTGATCCAGATCAGGAGGGCAGCAGCGCCTCGCCCGCGAAGGTGTCCTCGGCCGTCTCGCGCGCACGGATCAGGTGGGCTTGCGCGCCATCGACCAGCACCTCGGCGGCGCGGCCGCGGGTGTTGTAGTTGCTGGCCATGCTCATGCAGTAGGCGCCAGCGGACAGCACGGCGAGCCGGTCGCCGGCCTGCACCGCCAGTGCGCGGTCGCGTCCGATCCAGTCGCCGCTCTCGCAGATCGGGCCGACCACGTCGTAGGTCGTGGCCGCGGCGCTGCCTTCTTCCAGCGGCACGATGGCGTGGTAGGCCTCGTACATCGCCGGGCGCGGCAGGTCGTTCATGGCGGCATCGATGATGCAGAAGTTCTTCTGCTCGCCGGGCTTCAAATAGAGCACCTCGGTCAGGCAGACGCCGGCGTTGCCGACCAGTGAGCGGCCGGGCTCGATCATCAGCTGGCGGTCGCCAAAGCCGCGTGCATCGAGCTTGGCCAGCAGCCGCGCCCACAGTGCGTCGGCCGCGGGCGGCGTGTCGCCCTGGTAGTCGATGCCCAGGCCGCCGCCGAAGTCGATATGGTGCAGCGGCACGCCGGCCGCCTCGATCGCCTCGACCAGGTCCAGCACCCGGTCCATGGCGTCCAGGTAGGGCGCTTCCTGCGTGATCTGCGAGCCGATGTGGCAGTCGATGCCGACCACACGCAGGCCCGACAGCTGCGCCGCGCGACGGTAGGTGGCCACGGCTTCTTCGTGCGCCACGCCGAACTTGTTGCCCTTGAGTCCGGTGGAGATGTAGGGGTGTGTCTGCGGGTCCACGTTCGGATTGACGCGGATGCTGACCGGTGCCCGCGTGCCAAGCTCGGTGGCTACCGCATGCAGCACCTCCAGCTCGGCCGTGCTCTCGACGTTGAAGCAGCCGATGCCCGCTGCCAGCGCCTCGCGCATCTCGGCGCGGGTCTTGCCGACACCGGAGAAGATCACCTTGGCCGGGTCGCCGCCGGCGGCCAGCACGCGCCGCAGTTCGCCGGCGGAGACGATGTCGAAGCCGCAGCCCGCGCGCGCGAACACCTGCAGCACCGCCAACGAGGAGTTGGCCTTCATCGCGTAGCAGATCTGCGCCTTGCGCCCGGCAAAGCCGCGCTGGTAGGCCGCCAGCGCCGCCAGCATGGCGGCCTTGGAATAGACGAACAGGGGCGTGCCGTGGCGCGCGGCCAGGTCGGACAGGCGCACGTCCTCGACGAAGAGCGCGCCGCCGCGGCGGGCAACGTGGGGCTGCCCGGGCAGTGCAGAAGAAGCGGTCATGGGGTGGTTACGGCAGGAAAGGACATCTCCGGCACCAGGTTCTGGTCCGGCAGGGCCGCGGGTTCCGCGGCCGGGGTGGTGTCGGTGGTGGAACTGGTGGCGGGGGCCGCAGGTTTCTCGGGCGTGCCGAACACCTGGCGCCTGAGCGTCTGCGGCAGGGTGGCGCGCTGCGCGGCCAGTGGCCCGGTAGGGAGCATCAGCGGTCCTTTCTGCCCGCAGGCGGCCAGGACTGCCGCACTGCCGGCAAGGGCAAAGGCTCTCACTAGAATTCCGGGGACTTTCAACATCCGCAAATTGTATGACCGACCTCGAATTCCTCGACCTTGCCGAGCAACTGCTGCAGAGCGTGGAGGAAAGCTGCGACCGCATCAACGACGAAACCGATGCGGACCTCGACAGCCAGCGCGTCGGCGGCATGGTGACCCTGACTTTCCGCAACGGCAGCCAGATCGTGCTGAACATGCAGAAGCCGCTGCACGAACTGTGGCTGGCCGCGCGCTCCGGCGGCTATCACTTCAAGTGGGACGGCAGCGCCTGGCAGGACACCAAGGGCCAGGGTGAACTGCGTGCCATCCTCACGCGCGAAACCAGCGCCCAGTCAGGCCTGGCGCTGTCCTTCGCGGCCTGAGCCGCCGCTGCGCGCTGTGCCGCAGGTGCTTTCCCCTTGAAGGGGGAAAGACCAAGGCACGCAGTGCGAAGCCGGGGGCTAGTTCTTGAACAGGTCGAGGATGCGGTTGCGTTCCTCGGCCGGCGGTGGCGCCTGCGGCGCGGTCACGTCCGTTGCGCCGGTCGTCGTGTCCGAGCCCAGGCTCGGAATGCCGCCGTTGCGCGCGTACTCCTCGTAGAACCACTCGCCGCCGACGTTCACCACGCCCGAGGGCGGCGTGATCTCGGCCACAGGCACGCCCTTGAGGGCGTATTCCATGAAGCTGACCCATACCGGCAGGCTCAGGCCGCCGCCGGTCTCGCGGTCGCCCAGGCTGCGCGGCGTGTCGTAGCCGATCCAGGTGATGGCCGCGATCGTCGGCTGGAAGCCGGCGAACCAGGCGTCCATCGAATCGTTGGTGGTGCCCGTCTTGCCGTAGATGTCGGGCCGCTTGAGCATCTGCTGCGCCCGGGCCGCAGTGCCTGAGCGCGCCACGCTTTGCAGCAGGCTGTCCATGATGTAGGCGTTGCGCGGGTCGATGGTCTGGTTCGACTGGTCGAGCACCGGCGGCGTGGTTTCCAGCAGCACGCGGCCCTTCTGGTCGGTGACCTTGGCGATCAGCCAGGGATTGACGCGGTGGCCGCCGTTGGCGAAGACGGAGTAGGCCGAGGCCATCTGCATCGGCGTGACCGAACCCGCACCCAGCGCCATGGGCAGGTAGGCGGGATGCTTGTCGGCGTCGAAGCCGAAGCGGGTGATCCAGTCCTGTGCGTACTTGGTGCCGATCGACTGCAGGATGCGGATGGACACCATGTTCTTCGACTTTTCCAGCGCGCGCCGCATGGACATCGGGCCGTCGAAGCCGCCGCCGTAGTTCTTCGGCTCCCAGGGCTGGCCGCCAGTGGTGCCGGCGTCGAAGAACAGTGGGCCGTCGTTGATCACGGTGGCTGGCGTGAAGCCCTTCTCCAGCGCGGCGGAGTAGATGAAGGGCTTGAAGCTCGAGCCCGGCTGGCGCCAGGCCTGCGTGACGTGGTTGAACTTGTTCTTGCCGAAATCGAAGCCGCCCACCAGGGCGCGGACGGCGCCATTGCGCGGGTCGAGCGCGACGAAGGCGCCTTCCACCTCGGGGATCTGGGTGATTTCCCAGCTGTCCTTGGGCGTCTTCACCACACGGATCACGGCGCCCGGGCGCAGGCGGATGTTGGGGGCCGCCTTGGGGTTGAGGCCCGACTGCGCCGGACGCAGCCCCTCGCCCGTGATCTCGACGCGGTCGCCGTTGGGGCGCAGTGCCACGATCTTCTTGGGGTCGGCCGACAGCACCACGGCCGCCAGCACATCGCCGTTGTCAGGGTGGTCGGTCAGGGCGTCGCCTACCGCCTCTTCGAGCTCCTTGGGGTCGCTTGGCAGATTGACGAATTCCTCGGGCCCACGGTAGATCTGGCGGCGCTCGTAGTCCATCAGGACCTTGCGCAGGGAGCGGTAGGCCGCGTCCTGGTCGCCGGCGCTGACGGTGGTGTAGACGTTCAGCCCGCGCGTGTAGGAGTCGTTGCCGTACTGGGCGAAGATCAGCTGGCGCACCATTTCGGCGATGTACTCGGCGTGCACGCGGCCGGCATCGGGGCCGCTGCGGATCTTCAGTTGCTCCTGCCGTGCCGTGTCCGCCTCGGTGCGGGTGATGAAGCCGTTCTCCTCCATGCGGTCGAGGATGTAGAGCTGGCGTGCCCGTGCCCGGCGCGGGTTGCTGATCGGGTTGTTGGCCGTGGGCGCCTTGGGCAGCCCGGCCAGCATGGCCGCCTCCGCGATGGTGATGTTCTTCAGCGGCTTGCCGAAATAGGCCTCCGACGCCGCGGCAAAGCCGTAGGCCCGGTTGCCGAGGTAGATCTGGTTCATGTAGATCTCGAGGATCTGGTCCTTCGAGAGCAGGTGCTCGAGCTTGAAGGTCAGCAGGATCTCGTAGATCTTGCGGGTGAAGGTCTTCTCGGACGACAGGTAGACATTGCGCGCCACCTGCATGGTGATGGTCGAGGCGCCCTGGCTCTTGGCGCGGTTCAGGTTGGCCAGCGCGGCGCGGACCATGCCCTTGTAGTCCACCCCGCCGTGGCTGTAGAAGCTGCTGTCCTCGGCGGCCAGCACCGCGTCCTTCATGGTCTTGGGAATGTCGCCCACCGGCGTCAGGTTGCGGCGCTCCTCCCCGAATTCGCCCAGCAGCGCGCCTTCCGTCGAGAACACGCGCAGCGGCAGCTTGGGCCGGTAGTCCGCGAGGTCGGATACGTCCGGCAGGTTCGGGTAGGCCACGGCAAGCGCCACTGCGATCACCAGCAGCAGCGCGAAGGCCCCGGCTGCAGCCAGCCCTGCCAGCGCCAGCAGCACGCGCAGCGCCCAGGTAAGCCCCCCGGCCGGCCGCAGCGAAACGAGCTTGCGATCCTTGGAGGTATCCGTTGATTTGGAGGAAGAAGGCATGGGGGCTCGGTTGAGGGCAACCGCCCATTATAAAAATCGTATCTGTCTTGTCTCTTTTCCTGCTCTTGACAGTGCAAGCGTGTGTGACCACTTCGCTTGCAAGCGGCAAACGTATTGTTTTACCAACGCCCTGCCGTTGGTCGGACTCCCAATGGCTTGGTGGTTTGGAAAATGTGCTGATAGCATTCGTTGTGAAGTGTTAGCTTTTGTAGCACCTCTATTCCAATGATTTCAGGGGGCCGATTTGATCTCTGCGAGGTCGCTGTTCAACCGCCAAGCCGCGCCGCTGCTGGGGATCGACATCAGTTCGTCCAGCGTCAAGCTGGTGGAACTCGGCCGCGACAAGGGCGGGCGCTGGTCTTTGGAGCGCTGCGCGATCGAGCCGCTGGAGCGCGGCCTGATCGTGGACGGCAACATCGAGAAGTTCGATGAAGTGGCCGAGGCCGTGCGCCGCCTGGTGAAGAAAAGCGGAACACGCACCCGTAACGTCGCCATGGCCCTGCCGCCTTCCGCGGTCATCACCAAGAAGATCATCCTGCCCGACGGCCTGACCGAGCAGGAGCTCGAGGTCCAGGTGGAATCCGAGGCCAGCCAGTACATTCCGTTCTCGCTGGACGAGGTCAGCCTGGATTTCTGCGTCATCGGCCCGAGCGCCGGGTCGCCCGGGGATGTCGAGGTGCTGATCGCCGCCTCGCGCCGCGAAAAGGTGCAGGACCGCCAGGGCCTGGCCGAGGCCGCGGGTCTCAAGCCGGTCATCCTGGACATCGAGTCCCATGCGGCGCGCCTGGCCGCCGACCGTCTGATCGGCGCATTGCCCAACCAGGGCGCCAATGCGATGGTGGCGCTGTTCAAGGTTGGCGGCGTCGCCAGCACGCTGCAGGTGATACGCAACGAAGAAGTGCTGTACGAGCGCGAACAGGCGTTCGGCGGCGGGCAGCTCACCCAGATCATCGTGCGGCAATACGGCTTCTCTCCCGAAGAGGCGGAAAGCAAGAAGCGCAATGCCGAGTTGCCGGACGACTACGAGACCGCCGTGCTGCGCCCCTTCGTGGATGGCATGGCGGCGGAAATCGGCCGTTCGCTGCAGTTCTTCTTCACCAGCACGCCCTACAACCATGTCGACAAGATCCTGCTCTCGGGCGGCTCGGCGTCGCTGCCAGGCCTGGCCGAGGCGGTGACGCTGCAGTCGACCTTCGCCTGTGCCCTGGCCAACCCCTTCGACGGCATGGAGGTCGGCGGCGGCGTGCGCTCCAAGAAGGTCCTGCGCGACGCACCGTCCTACCTGACGGCCTGCGGCCTGGCGATGCGGAGGTTCCTGCAGTGATCCTCATCAACCTGCTGCCGCACCGCGAGGCAGCGCGCAAGCGGCGCCGCGATGCCTTCAACACGGCCATGCTCGGGTCCATGCTGCTGGGCGGCCTGATCGCTTGCGGGGTCTACCTCTGGTACCAGTCGCAGATCGAGACGCAGCAGGGGCGCAATCAGTTCCTGAAGACCGAGATCACGCGCCTGGAATCGCAGATCAAGGAAATCGCCAACCTCGAATCCGAGATCGCGGCATTGCGGGCGCGGCAGAAGGCCGTGGAAGACCTGCAGTCGGACCGCAACCTGCAGGTGCACCTGCTCAATGAGCTGGTACGGCAACTGCCCGACGGCGTGTACCTGACCGACATGAAGCAACTGGAGCAGACCGTCACCCTCAAGGGGTCTGCCCAGTCCAACGAGCGTGTCTCCGAGCTGCTGCGCAACCTGGGCACCAAGGCCCCCTGGCTGTCCAAGCCGCAGCTGGTGGAGATCGTGGCCGGTACCGTCAACCTCTCCCCGCGCGACCAGCGGCGAGTGGCGAATTTCACCATTTCCGTGCACCTGCTGCGCTCCAGCGAGATGCAGGCGGCAACTGCCACGCCCGGGGCCGCAGCGCCGGCCGCACGTCCTTGAGTCCGGCCATGGCAAGCAAGAAAAAACCCAGCTTCGACGTGGCGGCGCAGTTGCAGCAGCTGCAGCGGCAGTTCCGCCATCTCGACCCCAAGGATCCTTCGCTCTGGCCCGGCCTGCCGCGTGCCCTGCTGTGCATCGCGCTGGGAGCCCTCGTGGTCGGTGCCCTCTGGTACTTCTGGCTGAGCGATTACCAGACCGAACTCGAGGCCGAGACCGCCAAGGAGCAGACCCTGCGCCAGGACTATCAGGTGAAGCTGGCCAAGGCCGTCAGCCTGGAGGCGCTCAAGCGCCAGCGCGAGCAGGTCCAGCAGTACGTGCTGCAGCTCGAGAAGCAACTGCCCAGCAAGGCTGAGATGGCGGCGCTGCTTTCCGACATCAACCAGGCCGGCCTGGGGCGCAGCCTGCAGTTCGAGTTGTTCAGGCCCAGCGATGTGCGGGTGCGCGAGTACTACGCGGAGCTGCCGATCTCCGTGCGCGTGACCGGCCGCTACCACGACATGGGAGCCTTCGCCTCGGACATCGCGCACCTGTCGCGCATCGTCACGCTCAACAACCTGTCCATTGCACCGGGCAAGGAGGGTGCCCTGGTCATGGACGTCACCGCGCGCACCTTCCGCTACCTCGACAACGAAGAGATCGAGGCGCAGCGCAAGGCCACCGCCGCGGCCAACGCAAAGGGGGCCAAATGAAGGCGCTCCCGTGGATGGCCGCCGTACTCTGCGCCGGGCTTCTGGCCGGCTGCGGGACTTCCGACGATGACGACCTGCGCGCATGGATGGCCGAGCAGAAGGCCCAGACCCGCCCGAAGATCACGCCGCTGGCGGAGCCCAAGCAGTTCGTGCCCGAGGACTACACGCAGCAGGCTGCGGTGGAGCCTTTCAATCCAGAGAAGCTGACACAGGCGCTGCGCCGCGACACGCCGCACAACGCCACCAATGAGGCTCTCATCGCTCCCGAGCTGCTGCGCCGCAAGGAGCCGCTGGAGGCCTTCCCGCTGGACGCCATGGCCATGGTCGGGAGCATGGTCAAGACGGGCCAGCCGGTCGCCCTGGTGCGGGCCAACAACCTGCTCTACCAGGTCCGCGTAGGCGAGCACCTGGGCCAGAACTATGGCCGGGTGCAGAAGATCACCGAGACAGAAATGACGCTGCGAGAGATCGTGCCCGACGCCACGGGCGACTGGATGGAGCGTATGACGAGCTTGCAGTTGCAGGAAAAGGCCAAATGATGAACGTCTTGAACAAACGCCTGCAGTGGGCCTGGCTGGGTGGAGTCACGCTGGCGGGAGCCCTGCTGCTCCTGCCCTGCGCAGCGCAGGCGCAGGGCGCCATCGAATCGATCTCGGGCTCGACCCAGGGCGGAGCGGACGTGCTGCGCATCGACTTCAGCGAGCCCCTCTCCGCGGTGCCGGCGGGTTTCGCCATCCAGTCGCCCGCACGTATCGCGCTTGATTTCCCCGGGGCCACCAACCGCCTCGGCCGCTCGTCGGTGGAACTGAACCAGGGCAATCTGCGGTCGGCCATGGTGGTGGAAGCCGGCGACCGCACCCGTGTGGTGCTCAATCTCAAGGCGGCCACCACCTACAGCACCCAGATCCAGGGGCGCTCTCTGCTGGTGTCGCTGGCGCCCGTGGCCGGTGCGGCATCCGCCGTGTCCACCGCGCCGGTATTCGCCGAGCCGGGCGCAATTGACGTTGCGCCCCTGCGCGACATCGACTTCCGCCGCGCGGACGACGCCACGGGGCGGATCGTCGTGTCGCTGCCGAGCAGCCAGGTCGGCGTAGACCTGCGCCAGCAGGGCGGGGCGCTGGTCGTGGATTTCCTCAAGTCGTCCCTGCCCGAAGGGTTGCGGCGCAAGCTCGACGTGGCCGACTTCGGCACTCCGGTGCAGACCGTCTCCACTACGCAGGTCGGCGACCGCGTGCGCATGACCATCCAGCCCCGCGGCGAGTGGGAGCACAGCGCCTACCAGAGCGATAGCCAGTTCGTCGTCGAGGTCCGGCCGAAGAAGACCGACCTCAACAAGCTGTCGCAGGGCCCTGGTTACTCCGGCGAGAAGCTGTCGCTCAACTTCCAGAGCATCGAGGTGCGTTCGCTGCTGCAGGTCATCGCCGACTTCACCAACTTCAACATCGTCACCTCCGACACCGTCAATGGCACGCTCACCCTGCGCCTGAAGGACGTGCCCTGGGACCAGGCGCTGCAGATCATCATGGAGGCCAAGGGCCTGGGCATGCGCAAGAACGGCACCGTGCTGTGGATCGCGCCCAAGGACGAGATCGACGCCCGCGCCAAGAAGGACCTCGAGGCCGAGCTCGCGATCCAGAAGCTCGAGCCGCTGCGCACGCAGGCCTTCCAGCTGAACTACGCCAAGTCCGTGGAAGTGGTGCGGCAGCTGCTGGGCGTCATGGCCGGCGTCACGGCGGGGGGCATGGGTGGCGCGTCTGCCAACAATGCACGCTTCCTGACCGAGCGCGGCAGCGCCATCGCCGAAGTGCGCACCAACCAGCTGTTCGTCACCGACACGGCCGGCAAGCTGACCGAGGTGCAGGACCTGATCACGCGCCTGGACCGCCCGGTGCGCCAGGTGCTGATCGAGGCGCGCATCGTCGAGGCCTCCGACACCTTCAGCCGCTCGCTGGGCGTCAAGCTCGGCGGCGGCGACCTGCGGGCCCAGAACGGCGGCCAGGGCGGCTACCAGATCAGCGGCAACAACCGCGTGGCCCTGGGGACCAACTATTCCAACGCCGTGGCGTCCAGCGGCGCGGGCGGTACCGTGGACACCACCAGCAACTTCATCAACCTGCCGGCGGCGGCGTCGAGCTCGGGCGCGGCGGCAGCCACGTTCGCGATGTCCATCTTCAATGCGTCGGCCAACCGCTTCCTGACGCTGGAGCTCTCCGCGCTCGAGTCCGACGGCAAGGGCAAGGTGGTTTCCAGCCCACGCGTCGTCACGGCCGACCAGACCAAGGCCTTGATCGAACAGGGCACCGAATATCCTTACCAGCAGAACGCCGGCGGCATCACGGGGGGCACGTCCATCGCCTTCCGCAAGGCCACGCTGAAGCTGGAGGTGACGCCGCAGATCACGCCCGAGGGCAACATCATCCTGGACCTGGATGTCAACAAGGACTCGCGCGGCGAGACCACCACCAACGGCATCGCCATCGATACCAAGCACGTCAAGACCCAGGTGCTGGTGGAGAATGGCGGCACGGTCGTGATCGGCGGCATCTTCACGCTGGAAGAAAGCAACAACGAGGACAAGGTACCGCTGCTGGGTGACATACCATTGGCCGGCAACCTGTTCAAGACGCGCACGCGCATCTCGAACAAGAAGGAATTGCTGATGTTCATCACGCCAAAAATGATCGCCGACCGCATGGCGGAGCGTTGAGGCTTGGCCCGTCAAATTTTCAAGCTGGCTAGACGTCGAGGGAATATGAAAAGTCTGAATTTCGTGGCATGGGGAAAACGCCTGCCTGCATTGTTCATGGCCGCCACGCTGGCGGCCTGCGGTGGGGGCGGTGGCGACAGTGGGAGCTCGTTTGGCGGCACGCCCACCAAAACCGCGGCCAAGATCGACATGTCGGCTTCTGCCGATTCTGTGGCCTCGGCCACTGGCGACAACGCGGTTACCGTAACGGCCGTCGTCAAGGATTCGTCCAACAGCGCGCTGGCGTCCTACGCGGTGACCTTCTCCGCCAGTTCCGGCGTCCTGCAGAGCGCGCCGGCCACCACGGACGCATCGGGCCAGGCCACTGTCAAGCTGAGCGCTGGCGCAGACCGCTCCAACCGCACCATCGTGGTCCGTGCCACAGCAGGTTCTGTCAGCAGCACCGTCAGCGTGCCGGTGGTGGGCACCAAGATCACGCTCGCCGGCAGCACGTCGCTGCTGCTCTCCGGCGGCACCACCATGTTCACCGCCAAGGCCGTGGATTCTGCCGGTGCCGCGATTCCCGGTGCGACGCTGAACTTCCAATCCACGCTGGGCAACACGCTGAGCAGCAGCAGTGCCACGACCGATGCCTCCGGCTTTGCGCAGGTGTCCTACACCCCGGTCAAGGGCGGCATAGACACCTTGTCCGTGACCGGGCTCGGAACCTCTGCGCAGCAGCAGATTTCCATCAGTGCGCAGGCTTTCGCCTTTGTCACGCCGGCTACCGGCAGCTCCCTGCCCACCAACGCGGCCCAGACGGTCACGGTCCAAATCAAGGAGGGTACCGCCGGTGTCGCGGGCCAGACCGTGTCGTTCGCGACCACGCGCGGTGTGGTGTCCGCCTCCACGGCGGTGACGGATGCTTCCGGCCTGGCGTCCACGACGCTGAGTTCCACCACGGCCGGCCCGGCAACGCTGACGGCGACCACGTCCAATGGTTCTTCCGCATCCCAGACCATCGAGTTCGTCGCCACCGTGCCGGCGACCCTGGCATTGCAGGCCAACCCCAGTGCCGTGATCCCCAACACGACAGGTAGCTCCACGAGTCGCTCGACGCTGACGGCCGTGGTCCGTGATATCAATGGCAACCCGGTCAAGGGTGCCACGGTGAACTTCTCGGCAGCTGACCCCAGCGGCGGTTCGATCTCGCCGGCGACGGCCGTCACGGACGCCACCGGGCAGGCGCAGTCCAGCTTCATCGCCGGTACTGTCTCGACGGCCACCAATGGCGTCGTGGTGACCGCAACGGTCGCGTCGAACACGTCCATCTCCGGTACGGCGAAGGTGACGGTCAACGGCCGCGCATTGTTCATCACCGTGGGCACCGGCAACCAGATCGAGGTGCCCAACACCACGACGTACAGCAAGCCCTTCAATGTCTATGTCACCGACTCCAACGGTGCGGCCATTGCATCGCAGCCCGTGGTGCTCTCGGTGTATGCCAACCTCTATCGCAAGGGCAAGTATGTGGCGGGTACGTCCACCTGGTCGCCCAACGTGTCGGCCACCTGCGCCAACGAGGACGTGAACCAGAACGGTATTCTGGATCCGGGTGAAGACACCAATGGCGATGGGCGCCTGACCCCGGGCGGTGTCGCCCTGGTCAGCACGACCACCGTGACCACCGATGCCACCGGCTTCGCCAGCTTCAGCGTGCTCTACGGCAAGCAGTATTCCAACTGGACGGTTGCAACGGTCAAGGCCAGTGCGACGGTGGCTGGCACTGAGTCCACTTCTGCCTATGGCCCCTTCACGCTTCCCGTGCTGGCTGCTGACGTGTCGGACCTGACGATTTCGCCGCCCGGCTTCATCAGCCCGTTCGGCCAATCCTCTTCCTGTACCGACGCCTTGTGACCCAGGTGGTGCTGGTCGGCTTGCCCGGCTCGGGCAAGTCGACCGTGGGCCGCCTGCTCGCACGGCGCCTGGAGGTGCCGTTCGCGGATTCGGACCATGTGATCGAGGAGCAGATCGGCGGCAGCATCCGCGAATTCTTCGAGCGCGAGGGCGAGCCGGCTTTCCGGGATATCGAGGCTGCGGTGCTGCAGCAACTGGTGCGGGATCACCATGGGGTGCTGGCCACCGGCGGCGGTGCCGTGCTGCGCCCGGAAAACCGTGCCAGCCTGCGCCATGCGGCACAGGTGGTGTACCTGCGTTCTTCCCCCGAGGACTTGTACCGGCGCCTGCGGCATGACCGCAACCGACCGCTGCTGCAGGTCGAGGACCAGATGGCACGCCTGCGCGAACTGTTCGAGGCGCGAGACCCGCTGTACCAGGAAGTGGCCCATTTCACGCTCGATACCGGGCGGACCTCGGTCAATGCCTTGCTCTCGGCTATCGTCATGCAGCTGGAGCTGGCGGGCTATGGCGGCGCGCCGCCGCCGGGCAGCACCAACGCGCCGCCTTGACCGAGCGCGGGTCCGGCGCGCGTGGATCCAGGGAGGGCGGCCTCCTCTACACTCCTGGGCTTCTTCCTCCAAGGGCCAACGGCTCGCATGGGGCTCCTGCCGCAGCAGGGGCCGCCTGCCCGAGCGGGATGGCCATTTGCCCTACTGCCCGATGTCCGCCAGCCCTGCTTCTCTGCCTATCCCCTCGTCCTCCTCCGGCCTCGGCGCGCCTGCCACGGTGCCGATATCGCTCGGCGAGCGCAGCTATACGATCCGCATCGGGCAAGGCCTGCTGGCCGACCCGCAGACCTATGCGGGGCTGCCGCGCGCTGCCGCTGCGCTAATCGTGACCAACGATACGGTCGCGCCCCTGTATGAGGCGGGCTTGCGCGCCGCGCTGGCACCACACTACGCGAAGGTCCACACCGTGGTGCTCCCGGATGGCGAGGAGCACAAGGACTGGCCCACGCTGAACCGCATCTTCGACAGGCTGCTGGAGCAGGGCTGCGACCGCAAGACCGTGCTGTTCGCGCTGGGCGGCGGCGTGGTGGGCGACATGACCGGCTTTGCCGCGGCCTGCTACATGCGCGGCGTGCCCTTCGTGCAGGTACCGACCACGCTGCTGGCCCAGGTCGATTCCTCGGTTGGTGGCAAGACTGCCATCAACCATCCGCTGGGCAAGAACATGGTAGGGGCCTTCTACCAGCCGCAGCTGGTGGTGTGCGACCTGGACAGCATCGCCACGCTGCCGCCGCGCGAGGTCAGCGCCGGCCTGGCCGAGATCATCAAGTACGGCCCGATCGCCGACATGGCATTCCTCGACTGGATCGAGGCGAACGTTGACGCCCTGCGCGCCGGCGATGCAACGGCCCTGGCCCACGCGGTGCAGCGCAGCTGCGAGATCAAGGCCGCCGTGGTCGGGGAGGACGAGCGCGAAGGCGGCCTGCGCGCCATCCTGAACTTCGGCCACACCTTTGGCCATGCAATCGAGTCCGGCCTGGGCTACGGCGCCTGGCTGCATGGCGAAGGCGTGGGCTGCGGCATGGTCATGGCCGCCACGCTGTCGCAGCGCCTGGGCCTGGTGGATGCGGCCTTCGTGGCGCGCCTGACCGCCGTGATCGCCCGCGCCGGCCTGCCGGTGAGCGCGCCGCAGCTGGACGCCACCGACAACGCCGGCCGCTGGCTGCAGCTGATGCGCGTGGACAAGAAGGCCGAGGGCGGCGAAATCCGCTTCGTGCTGATCGACGGCCCCGGCCGGGCAACCGTGCGCCCGGCGCCGGATGCGCTGGTGCGCGAGGTGATCGCCGCCTGCAGTGCCCCGGCATGAGCAGCCATGGGGTGGTGCAGTCCGTCTTGCTACTGAGAATATAGCTATATGCCGGCGAAAGACCTGGGCATTGGCCACTTTTCTTCAGCATTTCTCGCGCCGTACGCGTGCGATCCCGCACTGAGCCGCGGCCGCCGTTTTCCCGAGCCGGCGGCGCCCACGCGCACCGAGTACCAGCGCGACCGCGACCGCATCGTGCACTCCACCGCGTTCCGGCGGCTGGTCTACAAGACCCAGGTGTTCCTCAACCACGAGGGCGACCTGTTCCGCACGCGGCTCACGCATTCGCTGGAGGTGGCGCAACTGGGCCGCTCCATCGCGCGCTCGCTGCGGCTCAACGAGGACCTGGTCGAGGCGATCGCATTGGCGCACGACCTGGGCCACACGCCCTTCGGCCACGCCGGGCAGGACGAACTGAACGCCTGTATGGCGGAGCATGGCGGCTTCGAGCACAACCTGCAGAGCCTGCGCGTGGTCGATGTGCTGGAAGAGCGCTACCCGCACTACGACGGCCTGAACCTGAGCTTCGAGACACGCGCCGGCATCCTCAAGCACTGCTCGCGCGCCAATGCCGAGCGGCTGGAGGCGGGCGAGCCCGACGGTGTGGCCCGGCGCTTTATCGACCGCACGGCGCCCAGCCTGGAGGCGCAACTGTGCAACCTGGCCGACGAGATCGCCTACAACGCGCACGACATCGACGACGGCGTGCGCTCCGGCCTGATCACGCTGGAGCAGCTGGAGGCCGTGCCCCTGTTCGACCGCTTCCGGCGCGAGGCGCTGGCCGAACACCCGCATCTGATCCAGGGCCGCGGGCCACGCCGGCTGCTGAACGAGGCCATCCGCCGCATGCTCAGCGCCCAGGTCTACGACGTCATCGCCGCCACCGCCGCCGCGCTGGAGGCCGCAGCGCCCGCCAGCGCCGAGGCCGCGCGGCAGGCCGGGCCATGGGGCCCATTGGTGCGCTTTGGCGACACCATGCGGCAGGAGTCGGGCGTGCTCAAGCGCTTCCTGTTCCAGAACCTCTACCGCCATCCGCAGGTCATGGCCACCACCGGCCATGCGCGGCAGGTGGTGCGCGAATTGTTCGAGGCCTATTGCGCTGCACCCGACGAAATGCGCGGCGGCTTTGGTGCCCGGGCCCAGTCCTGTGCGCAGGCTGACGCAGACGACACGCCCGAGCGCGTGGTGGCCGACTACGTCTCCGGCATGACCGACCGCTTCGCGGTGCGCGAGCACGAGCGCCTCACCGGCCGGCAGATCTTCCCGTGACGGCGCAGCGCGCGCGCCATGCCCCCGGCGTGGTGATCCTGGCCGGTATCTCTGCGGCGCTGCACGTCGCCAAGCTGCCGCCCGCCATCCCGGCGCTGCAGCAGGCGCTGGGCATCGGCCTGGTGCAGGCGGGATTCCTGCTATCGACCGTGCAGTTCGCGGGCATGGCGCTGGGCATCCTGGTCGGCTTGGTGGCCGATGGCGTCGGGCTGCGGCGCAGCGTGCTGTGCGGGCTGGTGCTGCTTACGCTGGCCAGTGCCGCAGGGGCTTTGGCCGACTCGGCCGACGCCCTGCTGGCCCTGCGCCTGGTCGAGGGCTGCGGCTTCATGCTGGCCTCGCTGCCCGGACCGAGCCTGCTGCGCCGGCTGGTGACCCCCGCACGGCTGCCCGCCATGCTGGGGTTCTGGGGCACCTACATGCCCTTTGCCACGGCGCTGGCGCTGCTGGTCGGGCCGTGGTGGATGGAGGCTGTGGGCTGGCGTGCGTGGTGGCTGCTGCTGGCCGCCGGCACGGCGCTGATGGCGCTGTGGGTCTGGCAGGCGGTGCCGGCCGATGCGCCGGCCGCGCCTGCGGCGCGGGCACCGTTGCTCCGCCGGCTGGGCGGCTCCTGGCCGCGGTGGTCGGGCCGGCTGGGGCGTACGCTGGGCGCGGCCGGCCCCTGGCGCGTGGCCTTTGGCTTCGCGACCTATTCGGGACCTTGGATCGCGGTAGTGGGCTTCCTTCCGGCGCTCTATGCCCAGGCCGGAGTGCGGCCGTTGGTCGCGGGCTGCCTCAGCGCACTGGTCGCGGCGGTCAACATGCTGGGCAACATCGCGGCCGGGCAATGGCTGCAGCGCGGCGTGGCGCCGCGGCGGTTGCTGTGGACCGGCTACGTGGCCATGGCGCTGGGCGCCTTCCTGTTCTTCGTGCCCTTCACCGAAGGACTGCCGGCGCTGCGCTATGCGGCGGTGCTGGCGTTCTCGCTGTGTGGCGGCGTGGTGCCCGGCACCCTGTTTTCGCAGGCGGTGCGCGTGGCGCCGGGCGAAGACACGGTGGCCACCACCGTCGGATGGATGCAGCAGTGCTCGGCATTCGGCCAGTTCGCGCTGCCGCCGCTGGTGGCCTGGGTGGCGAGCGCGGCGGGCGGCTGGCAATGGACCTGGGTGGTGACGGGGGCCTGCGCCGTGGCCGGGGCGGCGCTGGTGTCCCGCCGGTAAAATTGCCCCCCGCGCCCCGTGCGCAGCCCCACCCTCGCGCACCGTGCCTGCCATCCCCCCCGATTCCGATGCCATTGCCGACACCCAAGCCTGGCTTGAGCGCGCGGTCATCGGCCTGAACCTCTGCCCCTTCGCCAAGGCCGTCCACGTGCATGGCCAGGTGCACTATGCGGTCTGCGCCTCGGCCGCGCCCGGCGATCTGCTGGAAGTTTTGGAGTCCGAGGCAAAAGACCTGCTGGCCCAGGACCCTGGCCGGCGTGACACTACACTTTTGATAGCTACCGGCTGTCTGGAAGATTTTCTGGATTTCAACGATTTCCTGGGCCGTGCCGAACGCCTGCTGGCGCGCCGCGGCTTTGACGGCGTGCTGCAGCTCGCCAGCTTCCACCCGCACTACCAGTTCGCCGGTACCGAGGCCGACGACGTCACCAACTGCAGCAACCGGGCGCCCTGGCCCACGCTGCACCTGCTGCGCGAGGCCAGCATAGACCGGGCGGTCGAAGCCTTTCCCGATCCCGAGGCCATCTTCGGCCGCAACATGGACGTGCTGGAGCAGTTGGGCTTCTCTGGCTGGCAGGCGCTGGAGGTCGGCCCCGGCGCGGGCGCGCGGCGGCGGGCGGAGGAGGGCACGGCATGAAGAAGCATTCCACGCAGCCCGCCGCAGCCAATCCCCTGGCAGACGAGCTGCGCCCCGGCCAGTCGGTCGAGCTGCTCAAGGAACTGCACATCCTGACCCGCGACGGCCGGCTCAACCAGGATTCGCGGCGCAAGCTCAAGCAGGTCTACCACCTGTACCAGTTCATCGAGACCCTGCTGAAAGAGCTGCCCGAAGGCGGCGCCGGCGCCACCCTGGCCGACCACGGCGCGGGCAAGTCCTACCTGGGTTTCATCGTCTACGACCTGTTCTTCCGCGCGCTCGGCTCGGGCCACATCTACGGCATCGAGACGCGCGCCGAGCTGGTGGAGAAGTCGCGCACCCTGGCCGCCCGGCTGGGTTTCGGGCGCATGTCCTTCCTGCCGCTGTCCGTGGCCGAGGCCACCACCGACGCCGCGCTGCCCGAGCGGATCGACGTCGTCACCGCGCTGCATGCCTGCGACACCGCGACCGACGACGCCATCGAGTTCGGCCTGGCCAAGAACGCGCGCTGCATGGTGCTGGTGCCCTGCTGCCAGGCCGAGGCCGCGGCCTGCCTGCGCCAGCACAAGGCGCTGGCGCTGGCGCGCACGCCTCTGGCCGAACTCTGGCGCCACCCCTTGCACACGCGCGAGCTGGGCAGCCAGATCACCAACGTGCTGCGCTGCCTGTACCTGGAGGCCTGCGGCTACCAGGTGACAGTGACCGAACTGGTCGGCTGGGAGCACAGCATGAAGAACGAACTCATCATCGCCCGCCGCGGCGGCGGCCCCAAGCGCAGCGCGGCCGAGCGCATGCGGGCGATCCTGGAGGAATTCGGCCTTTCGTCCCTGCAGCCCACGCGCTTCCCGCGGTTGCCGGCGGCCTGAGGTCCCGCCGCCATGGCCCGCCTGTCCCGCCTGGCCGTCCCCGGCCATCCGCATCACCTGATGCTGCGCGGCAACGGCGGCCAGGCCGTCGTGCGGGACGACGAGGATTGCGAGTCCCTGCTGGCGCTGCTGGGTGCATACGCCCAGAGCCACGGCGTGCTGCTGCATGCCTACCTGCTCCTGCCGGATCGGGTGCATCTGCTGGCCACACCGCAGGAGGAGGGCAGTTTCCCCCTGTGGATGCAAGGCGTGGGCCGGCGCTATGTGCGCAGCTTCAATGACCGGCACGGCCGGCGCGGCACGCTCTGGGAAGGGCGCTACCGCTCGCATCTGCTGGAGGCCGGGCGCTGGCTGCTGCCCAGCATGGTGGCGCTGGACCTGTTGCCGGTACGTGCTGGCCTGGTGCAGCAACCGCAGGACTATGCCTGGGGCAGCCACCGGCACTACATCGGCCAGCAGCCCGACCGGCTGCTGGCGCCGCCGGCCGTCTACTGGGAGCTGGGCAACACTCCCTTTGCGCGCGAGGCCGCCTACGCCGAACTGGTGCACGCGGGCCTGGATGCCGCCACGCAGCGCCAGATGGAGGAGGCCTGGCGCGGCGAGTGGGCGCTGGGCAGCGATGCATTTGTTGCATCCACGCAAAAGCTCACACCGCGCCGCTTGCACAAGGCGCGCGCCGGACGACCCGCTATGCGTGTCGTAGAGACTCCCAAAGACGGCTGAAGCCAAGACCTAATTTGGACTTTTTGCTCTGTTTTTTGATGTGTCCCTAATTTAATTCCTATTGATTTGTTCAACATTTAATTGGTATCTGACCCTAATTAAAATGCTTGGCACCGATGTTGCGGTGTCTTATGCTCGCCCTCCCCGCGATTGATAGCGACACAGACGACAGGAGCACGCCATGACGACGACGGCTGCCGAGATCCAGCATCTCCAAGAGCACGGCCTTTATTCCAAGGCCAACGAGCACGACGCGTGCGGCCTGGGCTTCGTGGCCCACATCAAGGGCGAGAAGCGCCATGACATCGTCACGCAGGCGCTCAAGATCCTCGAGAACATCGACCACCGCGGCGCGGTGGGCGCCGACAAGCTCATGGGCGACGGCGCGGGCATCCTGATCCAGATCCCCGACCTGCTGTACCGCGAGGAAATGGCCGCCCAGGGCGTGGTGCTGCCGCCGGCCGGCGAGTACGGCGTCGGCATGATCTTCCTGCCCAAGGAGCACGCCTCGCGCCTGGCCTGCGAGCAGGAGATGGAGCGCGCCATCAAGGCCGAGGGCCAGGTGCTGCTGGGCTGGCGCGATGTGCCGGTGAACCGCGACATGCCGATGTCGCCCCAGGTCCGCAAGACCGAGCCGGTGCTGCGCCAGGTCTTCATCGGCCGCGGCGCCGATGTCATCGTGCAGGACGCGCTCGAACGCAAGCTCTACGTCATCCGCAAGACCGCCAGCGCCAACATCCAGAACTTGAAGCTCAAGCACGGCAAGGAGTACTACGTCCCCAGCATGTCGAGCCGCACCGTGGTCTACAAGGGGCTGCTGCTGGCCGACCAGGTGGGCACCTACTACTTCGACCTGCAGGACCCGCGCTGCGTCTCGGCCCTGGGCCTGGTGCACCAGCGCTTCTCGACCAACACATTCCCCGAGTGGCCGCTGGCCCACCCGTACCGCTACGTCGCCCACAACGGCGAGATCAACACCGTCAAGGGCAACTACAACTGGATGAAGGCGCGCGAGGGCGTGATGTCCTCGCCGGTGCTGGGTGCCGACCTGCAGAAGCTCTACCCGATCAGCTTCGCCGGTCAGTCCGATACCGCCACCTTCGACAACTGCCTCGAACTGCTCACCATGGCCGGCTATCCGATCAGCCATGCGGTGATGATGATGATCCCGGAACCCTGGGAACAGCACACCACCATGGATGAGCGCCGCAAGGCCTTCTACGAATACCACGCCGCCATGATGGAGCCCTGGGACGGCCCGGCCTCCATCGTCTTCACCGACGGCCGCCAGATCGGCGCCACGCTGGACCGCAACGGCCTGCGCCCCTCGCGCTACTGCATCACCGATGACGACCTGGTCATCATGGGCTCCGAGTCCGGCGTGCTGCCCACCCCCGAGAACAAGATCGTGCGCAAGTGGCGCCTGCAGCCCGGCAAGATGTTCCTGATCGACCTCGACCAGGGCCGCATGATCGACGACGAGGAGCTCAAGGCCAGCCTGGCGCACAGCCGGCCCTACAAGCAGTGGATCGAGAACCTGCGCGTCAAGCTCGACCACGTGGCCGAGTCGCAGGCCGCCCCGCCGGCCTCGTCGGTCAGCCTGCTCGACCGCCAGCAGGCCTTTGGCTACACGCAGGAGGACGTCAAGTTCCTGCTGTCGCCCATGGCCAGGAACGGCGAAGAGGGCATCGGCTCCATGGGCAACGACAGCCCGCTGGCCGTGCTCTCCAGCAAGGACAAGCCGCTCTACAACTACTTCAAGCAGATGTTCGCGCAGGTGACCAACCCGCCGATCGACCCAATCCGCGAGGCCATCGTGATGTCGCTGGTGTCCTTCATCGGCCCCAAGCCCAACCTGCTGGACATCAACCAGGTCAACCCGCCGATGCGGCTCGAAGTGAGCCAGCCGATCCTCGACTTTGCCGACATGGCGAAGCTGCGCGACATCGCCACCTTCACCCAGGGCAAGTTCAAGAGCGCGACGCTGGACATCACCTACCCGCTGGCCTGGGGCCACGAGGGCGTGGAAGCCAAGCTGGCCTCACTCTGCGCGGAAGCCGTGGACGCCATCAAGAGCGGCCACAACATCCTGATCATCAGCGACCGCGGCGTGGCCGCCGCGCAGGTGGCCATTCCCGCGCTGCTGGCGCTGTCGGCCATCCACCAGCACCTGGTGCGTGAAGGCCTGCGCACCACCACGGGCCTGGTGGTGGAGACCGGCAGTGCGCGCGAGGTGCACCACTTCGCCGTGCTCGCCGGCTACGGCGCGGAAGCCGTGCACCCCTACCTGGCCATGGAGAGCCTGGCCGAGTTGCACAAGGATCTGCCGGGCGACCTGTCGCCCGAGAAGGCGATCTACAACTACGTCAAGGCCATCGGCAAGGGCCTGTCCAAGATCATGTCCAAGATGGGCGTGAGCACCTACATGAGCTACTGCGGCGCGCAGCTGTTCGAGGCCATCGGCATCAACAGCGACACCGTCGGCAAGTACTTCACCGGCACCGCCAGCCGTGTCGAGGGCATCGGCATCTTCGAGATCGCCGAGGAAGGCATCCGCCTGCACAAGGCCGCGTTCGGCGACGACCCGGTGCTGGCCACCATGCTCGACGCCGGCGGCGAGTACGCCTGGCGCACCCGTGGCGAAGAGCACATGTGGTCGCCCGATGCGATCGCCAAGCTGCAGCATTCCACGCGCGCCAACAACTGGAACACCTACAAGGAATACGCCCAGCTGATCAACGACCAGAGCCGCCGCCACATGACGCTGCGCGGCCTGTTCGAGTTCAAGATCGACCCGGCCAAGGCGATCCCCGTGGAAGAGGTCGAGCCCGCGGCCGAGATCGTCAAGCGCTTTGCCACCGGCGCCATGTCGCTCGGCTCCATCTCCACCGAGGCGCATGCCACGCTGGCCGTGGCCATGAACCGCATCGGCGGCAAGAGCAACACCGGCGAAGGCGGCGAGGACGAGCACCGCTACCGCAACGAGTTGAAGGGCATCCCGATCAAGGTCGGCGACACGCTCAAGAGCGTGATCGGCGAGGCCAACGTCGAGGTCGACCTGCCGCTGCGGGACGGCGACTCGCTGCGTTCGCGCATCAAGCAGGTGGCGTCCGGCCGCTTCGGTGTCACGGCCGAGTACCTGTCGTCCGCCGACCAGATCCAGATCAAGATGGCCCAGGGCGCCAAGCCCGGCGAAGGCGGCCAGCTGCCCGGCGGCAAGGTATCCGACTACATCGGCAAGCTGCGCCACTCGGTGCCGGGCGTGGGCCTCATCAGCCCGCCGCCGCACCACGACATCTACTCGATCGAGGATCTGGCCCAGCTGATCCACGACCTGAAGAACGTCGCGCCGCACGCCAGCATCAGCACCAAGCTGGTGTCGGAAGTGGGCGTGGGCACCATCGCCGCGGGCGTGGCCAAGTGCAAGAGCGACCACGTGGTGATCGCCGGCCATGACGGCGGCACGGGCGCCTCGCCCTGGTCGTCCATCAAGCATGCCGGCGGCCCGTGGGAAATCGGCCTGGCCGAGACCCAGCAGACCCTGGTGCTCAACCGCCTGCGCAGCCGCATCCGCGTGCAGGCCGACGGCCAGATGAAGACCGGCCGCGACGTCGCCATCGGCGCGCTGCTGGGCGCCGACGAGTTCGGCTTCGCCACGGCGCCGCTGGTGGTCGAGGGCTGCATCATGATGCGCAAGTGCCACCTCAACACCTGCCCGGTGGGCGTGGCCACGCAGGACCCGGTGCTGCGCGCCAAGTTCTCGGGCAAGCCCGAGCACGTGGTGAACTACTTCTTCTTCGTCGCGGAAGAAGTGCGCCAGATCATGGCCCAGCTCGGCATCCGCAAGTTCGACGACCTGGTCGGCCGCGTCGACCTGCTCGACACCCGCAAGGGCATCGCGCACTGGAAGGCCCGTGGCCTGGACTTCGGCCGCCTGTTCGCGCAACCGCTGGTGCCGGCCGACGTGCCGCGCTTCCATACCGAGTCGCAGGAACACGGCCTGGAGCACGCGCTGGACAACAAGCTGATCGAGAAGTGCCGTCCGGCCATCGAACGCGGCGAGCGCGTGCGCTTCATGGAAGTGGCGCGCAACGTCAACCGTACCGTGGGCGCCATGCTGTCGGGCGCGGTGACCCGGGTGCATCCCGAGGGCTTGCCGGATGACACCATCCACATCCAGCTCGAAGGCACCGGCGGCCAGTCGTTCGGCGCCTTCCTCACGCACGGCATCACGCTGTACCTGATCGGCGACGCCAACGACTACACCGGCAAGGGCCTCTCCGGCGGCCGCGTGGTGGTGCGCCCCAGCCTCGACTTCCGCGGCGAAGCGGCGCGCAACATCATCGTAGGCAACACCGTGATGTACGGCGCCACTGCTGGCGAGGCCTACCTGGCCGGCGTGGCGGGCGAACGCTTCGCGGTGCGCCTGTCGGGTGCCACCGCCGTGGTGGAAGGCACCGGCGACCATGGCTGCGAGTACATGACGGGCGGTACCGTCGCCGTGCTGGGCAAGACCGGTCGCAACTTCGCCGCCGGCATGAGCGGCGGCATCGCCTACGTCTACGACGAAGACGGCCAGTTCGCCTCGCGCTGCAACATGTCCATGGTCACGCTCGAGAAGGTCGTCACCGGCGCCGAGCAGACCGCCAACGTGCACCGCAACATCTGGCACCGCGACCAGACCGACGAAGCCACGCTGCGCAAGCTGCTGGAAGACCACAACCGCTGGACCGGCAGCAAGCGCGCGCGCGAACTGCTGGACAACTGGGCCGTCTCGCGCACCAAGTTCGTCAAGGTGTTCCCGACCGAGTACAAGCGCGCGCTGGCCGAAATCTACGAGCGCCGCGTCAACGCAGAGCCGTCGACGCCGCACGTGGCCGCCCCGGCTGCCGCCAAGAAGAAAGAAGCGGTGCCCGCCAAGTAGGGCGCGGCCCACCACCACGATTAGAAGGACACACGGTCATGGGAAAAACCACCGGCTTCATGGAATACGAGCGCATCGAGGAGGGCTACAAGCCCGTGCCCGAGCGCCTGAAGCACTACAAGGAATTCGTCGTCGGCCTCGATGAGGCGCAGGCCAAGGTGCAGGGCGCGCGCTGCATGGACTGCGGCACGCCGTTCTGCAACAGCGGCTGCCCGGTCAACAACATCATTCCTGACTTCAACGACCTGGTCTACCAGCAGGACTGGCAGAGCGCGTTCGCGGTCTTGGATTCCACCAACAACTTCCCCGAGTTCACCGGCCGCATCTGCCCCGCGCCATGCGAGGCCGCCTGCGTGCTCAACGTGAATGACGACGCGGTCGGCATCAAGTCGATCGAGCACGCCATCATCGACCGCGCCTGGGCAGAAGGCTGGGTCGCGCCGCGGCTGGCCAAGCACAAGACCGGCAAGAAGGTGGCGGTGGTCGGCTCCGGCCCGGCCGGCCTGGCAGCGGCACAGCAGCTGGCGCGTGTCGGGCACGATGTGACGCTGTTCGAGAAGAACGACCGCGTTGGCGGCCTGCTGCGCTACGGCATCCCGGACTTCAAGATGGAGAAGTCGCATATCGACCGCCGCGCCGCGCAGATGCAGGCCGAAGGCGTCACCATCCGCACCGGTGTGGTCATCGGCGCCAAGGATGACCCGCTGGGCAAGGGCTCCAAGGTCACCAATTGGGCCAAGGAGACGATCACCCCCGAGCAACTGCAGAAGGACTTCGATGCGGTGCTGATCACGGCTGGCGCAGAACAGTCGCGCGACCTGCCGGCGCCCGGCCGCGAGCTCGACGGCATCCATTTCGCGATGGAGTTCCTGCCGCAGCAAAACAAGGTCAACGCCGGCGACAAGGTCAAGGGCCAGCTGCGTGCCGACGGCAAGCATGTCATCGTCATCGGCGGTGGTGATACCGGCAGCGACTGTGTCGGCACCAGCAACCGCCATGGCGCGGCCAGCGTCACCCAGTTCGAGCTGATGCCCCAGCCGCCCGAGCAGGAAAACCGTCCGATGACCTGGCCCTACTGGCCCTACAAGCTGCGCACCAGCTCCAGCCACGAAGAGGGCTGCGAGCGCGAGTTCGCGATCTCCACCAAGGAGTTCATCGGCGAGAAGGGCAAGGTCACGGGCCTCAAGACCGTCCGCGTCGAGTGGAAGGACGGCAAGATGGTCGAGGTTCCGGGCTCCGAGCAGATACTCAAGGCCGACCTGGTGCTGCTGGCCATGGGCTTCGTCAGCCCGGTGTCGCCCGTGCTCGAGGCCTTCGGCGTCGAGAAGGACGCCCGTGGCAACGCCAAGGCCACCACGGATTTCGATGGCGGCTATGCCACCAATGTGCCCAAGGTCTTCGCTGCGGGCGACGTGCGCCGCGGCCAGTCGCTGGTGGTCTGGGCCATCCGCGAAGGGCGCCAGGCTGCACGCGCAGTCGATGAGTTCCTGATGGGCTTCAGCGATCTGCCACGCTGATCTGACTGCGGGTTCTCAGCGGAAACGGCGCCTGATCGGCGCCGTTTCCTTTTGCTACTGAATGGAGAGCGGAAGGCCCAGGCGTGGCAAGGGAAAATGGCCTATTCTCTGTGGGTCTGCCGACGAAAGGGCGTCTGAACACCCGGATAGCACCCATGTCCCGCACGGCCTTGGCAGCAGCCCCCCGGCATCTGGTTACGTTTTGGTATACATTCACTCGTGTAGGTTAAAGCTGCACCATCCTCTATGATGCCGCGCTGCCCTACGCTTGGCCCTCGCCCTTATGGACATTCCCCCGCCCGATTCCACTTCTCCGCCGCCGCTCGTCAGCCTGCGTGACACCACGTTCGGCTACGGCGCGCGTGTCATCCTGGACGGGGTATCGCTGGACATCCCGCGTGGCAAGGTCACGGCGCTGATGGGCGCTTCCGGCGGCGGCAAGACCACCGTGCTGCGGCTGATCGGCGGCCAGGTCCGTGCACAGAAGGGCCAGGTCCTGTTCGATGGCAAGGACGTGGGTGCCATGGACGAGACCGCGCTCTACGCAGCGCGGCGGCGCATGGGCATGCTGTTCCAGTTCGGTGCGCTGTTCACCGACCTGGATGTGTTCGGCAACGTCGCCTTCCCGCTGCGCGAGCATACCGATCTGAGCGACGAGCTGATCCGCGACATCGTGTTGATGAAGCTCGATGCCGTCGGGCTGCGCGGCGCACGCGACCTGCGGCCCAGCGAGATCTCCGGCGGCATGGCGCGCCGGGTGGCGCTGGCCCGTGCCATCGTGCTCGACCCCGAACTGGTGCTGTATGACGAGCCATTCGCCGGCCTTGATCCGATCTCGCTGGGCATCGCCGCACGGCTGATCCGGCAGTTGAATGACGCGATGGCCCTGACCAGCGTGGTGGTCTCGCACGACGTGGACGAGACGCTGGCCATTGCCGACCATGTCATCGTGCTGGCTGCGGGCCGCATTGGCGCAGAGGGGCCGCCCGAAGCCATCCGCGCCAGCACCGATCCGGTGGTGCACCAGTTCATCCATGCCGAGGCCGACGGCCCCGTGCGTTTTCAGTACCCTGCGCCGGAAGTGGCGCAGGATTTCGGCCCCGTGGCCGGCAGGAAGCGCCTATGAGCACGCGTTGGTGGCATCCGGCCGACGTAGGCTTCGCGGTGCGTGGCAAGCTGGCCGGCATTGGTGCGGCCGCCCGGCTGTTCTGGCGCCTGCTTGCGCTCAGCGGGCCGGCGTTGCGCCGCTTCCGGCTGGTGTCCGAGCAGATCCATTTCCTTGGCAACTACTCGCTGGCCATCATCACGGTGTCGGGCCTGTTCGTGGGCTTCGTCCTCAGCCTGCAGGGGTACTACACACTGCAGCGCTATGGCGCCTCGGATGCGCTGGGGCTGCTGGTGGCGCTGTCGCTGGTGCGAGAACTCGGGCCGGTGATCAGCGCATTGCTCTTCGCCGGGCGTGCCGGCACCTCGCTCACGGCCGAGATCGGCCTGATGAAGGCCGGCGAGCAGCTCAGCGCCATGGAGATGATGGCCATCGACCCGGTCCGCCGCATACTCGCGCCCCGGTTCTGGGGCGGCGTGATCGCGCTGCCGCTGCTGTCGGCGGTGTTCAGTGCCGTGGGCATCATCGGCGGCTGGCTGGTGGGCGTGGTGCTGATCGGCATCGATGGCGGTTCGTTCTGGAGCCAGATGCAGGGCGGTGTCGACGTGCTGCGCGATATCGGCAACGGCGTGCTCAAGAGCGTGGTGTTCGGGTTCACGGTGACCTTCGTGGCGCTGCTGCAGGGCTATACCGCCCAGCCCACGCCAGAAGGGGTGTCGCGCGCGACGACGCGCACCGTGGTGGTGTCTTCGCTTGCCGTGCTTGGTCTGGACTTCATCCTGACCGCGCTCATGTTTAGTATTTGAAGGGTTAGCAATGGAACGCTCCAAAAGCGATGTATGGGTCGGCCTGTTCGTCCTGCTCGGACTGGCCGCCGTGCTGTTCCTGTCCCTGCAGTCGGCCAACCTGCTGCGGCTCAATTTCCAGTCCACCTACACGGTAACGGCGCGCTTCGACAATATCGGCGGCCTCAAGCCGCAGGCGGCCGTCAAGAGCGCGGGCGTGGTGGTCGGCCGGGTGGACGGCATCACGTTCGATGACAAGAGTTTCCAGGCTTCCGTGGTCCTGTCGCTGCAGAAGCGCTACGCTTTTCCCAAGGACAGCTCGTTCAAGATCCTGACCAGTGGCCTGCTCGGCGAGCAGTACATCGGCATCGAGGCCGGTGCGGACGAAAAGAACCTGGAGCAGGGCGACGTCACCACCACGACGCAGTCGGCCGTGGTGCTGGAAAACCTCATTGGCCAGTTCCTCTTCAACAAGGCGGAGGATGGCGGAAAGCCGGCACCGAGTGCCAGTCAGGGCAACAAGAAATGAAAAAGAACATGCTTCCTTCCCGCCGTACAACGGCGCTGGCTGCCGCGTTGGCAGCCTCCTTGCTGGCCACGGGCTGCGCCAGCACCAGCGCAGAGGGCCGTGCGCCGAATCCGCGCGACCCCCTGGAGTCGTTCAACCGCGGCGTCTTCCAATTCAACGATGCCGTGGACCGAGCCGTGCTCAAGCCGGTGGCCACTGCCTACCGCGATGTCACGCCATCGCCGGTGCGCACGGGTGTGGGCAACTTTTTCCGGAACCTGACCGAGCCCTGGTCCTTCGTCAACAACGTACTGCAGCTCAAGGTGCGTGATGCGGGCGAGACCTGGATCCGCTTTGCCGTCAATACCGTATTTGGCCTGGGCGGCGTGATCGACATTGCCGGTGCAGCTGACATCGAGCGCCATCCGCAGGATTTCGGCCAGACGCTGGCTTCCTATGGCGTGCCCACCGGCCCGTACCTGGTGCTGCCGTTGCTGGGCCCCTCCACGGTGCGTGATACCGCCGCGCTGCCGGTAGACACGGCGGGCAGCCTGCTGGCGCATGTCCATGACGTACCGGTGCGCAATTCGCTCTACGTGCTGCGCATCGTCGATACGCGCGCCAGCCTGCTGCGCGCCAGCTCGGTTCTGGATGAAGCCGCGCTGGACAAGTACAGCTTCACCCGCGACTCCTTCCTGCAGCTGCGCCGCAACCAGCCGCGCAACAAGGACGACAACGATGGCAGCGATGCCGGCTATGAGATCGACGACAGCCAGCCGGCAGCGCTGCCGCTGAAGCTGAAGTAGGGGCCGGTTTCAGGCTGTTGCATGTCTGCCCTGCACGGCCGGAACCACCCACCGCATGTATGTTCGAACAGTGACGGCCCGGAACGCCCGGGAGGTGCGGGGCCGTTCCATCTGTCCAAAGAAAGAAGAGAGGTCACCATGAACCGACGTTCCCTGGGCCGCATGGCCGCCAGCCTTGCCGCCATCGCCGCATTGGCCCTGCCGCTGGCTGTGCGCGCCGCCGATGAAGCACCGGATGCGCTCATCAAGCGCCTGTCCACCGAGACGCTGGACGCGATCAAGGCCGACAGCAGCCTGCGCAGCGGCGACATCAACAAGGTGATCGCGCTGGTCGACAGCAAGGTCATGCCCAACGTCAACTTCCAGCGCATGACGGCGGCGGCCGTCGGGCAGCAATGGCGGCAGGCCACGCCGGAGCAGCGCACCCGCCTGCAGCAGGAGTTCAAGACCTTGCTGGTGCGTACCTACGCTGGCGCCCTGTCGCAGGTGAGCGACCAGAGCATTGTGGTCAAGCCGCTGCGCGCCGATCCTGGCGACAAGGAAGTCGTGGTCCGCACCGAGGTCATCGGCCGCGGCGACCCGATCCAGCTTGACTACCGCCTGGAAAAGACGCCGGGAGAGGGCGCTGGCTGGAAGATCTACAACCTCAACGTGCTGGGCGTGTGGCTGGTGGAAACCTACCGCAGCCAGTTTGCACAGCAGCTCAACAATGGTGGCATCGACGGCCTGATCCAGACGCTGGCCACGCGCAACCAGTCCAACGACAAGAAGAGCTGAGCCCCATGGCCAAGCAGGCAGCAGCGCCAGCCGCCGGGGCGGTGGCCGACACCCCCGCCGCGGCAGCGCAGCAGACGCTGGTGTTGCCGACCGAACTGACCCATGCACAGGCCCAGGCCTGCCTGCGCATGCTCACCCAGGGCCTCAAGCCCGGGCCGCTGCCGGTCGTGGCCGATGCCTCGGCACTGTCTATTTTCGATTCGTCGGCACTCGCCGTGCTGCTCGCCTGCCGGCGCGAGGCGCTGTCGCTGGGGCGTGCTTTTACGGTGCGCGGCCTGCACCCGCGCCTGGCCGGGCTGGCCCGCCTCTACGGCATAGCGGAGCTGCTGCCGGCCCAGGGTTGAGGGTCCCGCAAGGGCTTGGGATGCGCCCCGCGCCCCGATGCGGCCCGAGCCCGTAAAATACCGGGCTCCCATGCCCGCGATCTCCTTCCAGTCCGTCTCCAAGCAGTACTCGACCCCCCGCGGCGTGCTCCAGGCCCTCGACGGCGTCAGTTTCGACATCGCCCAGGGCGAATTCTTTGGCTTGCTCGGCCCCAACGGCGCCGGCAAGACCACGCTCATCAGCATCCTCGCCGGCCTGGCCCGTGCCACCCAGGGCCGTGTGCTGGTGGACGGCAGCGACGTGCAGACCGACTTCGCAGCAGCGCGCCGCAAGCTGGGCGTGGTGCCGCAGGAGCTGGTGTTCGATCCCTTCTTCAATGTGCGCGAGACCCTGCGCATCCAGTCCGGCTATTTCGGCGTCCGCAACAACGACGCCTGGATCGATGAGCTGCTGGAGGCCCTGGGCCTGGCCGACAAGGCCAGCGCCGGCATGCGCCAGCTCTCCGGCGGCATGAAGCGCCGCGTGCTGGTCGCCCAGGCACTGGTGCACAAGCCGCCGATCATCGTGCTCGACGAGCCCACGGCCGGTGTCGACGTGGAACTGCGCCAGACGCTGTGGCAGTTCATTGCGCGGCTCAACCGCGAAGGCCATACGGTGCTGCTCACCACCCATTACCTGGAAGAGGCCGAGGCCCTGTGCAGCCGTATCGCCATGCTCAAGAAGGGCCGGCTGGTGGCCCTCAACCGTACCAGCGACCTGATCCGCATGGCCGCGGGCAATGTGCTGCGCTTCAAGGTGGATGGCGAGCTGCCGCCGGCCCTTGCGGCGCAGGCGCGCATCACCGGCCGCATCGTGCAGCTGCCCGCACCCGACGCGGCGGCCATCGAGCAGTTCCTGGCCGAAGTGCGCCAGGCCGGGCTGACGGTCGAGGACGTGGAGGTCCGCAAGGCCGACCTGGAGGATGTCTTCCTCGAGGTCATGGCCACCGACCAGTCCGCCGCCGGCGGCCATCGCTGGCAGTCTCCGGTATGAGGGAATGCGCATGACCGGCTGGCAAACGCTGTTCTACAAGGAAGTGCTGCGCTTCTGGAAGGTAGGCTTCCAGACCGTGGGCGCGCCCGTGCTCACTGCGGTGCTGTACCTGCTGGTGTTCGGCCACGCGCTCGAGGATCACGTGAAGGTCTACGACACGGTCAGCTACACCGCCTTCCTGGTGCCGGGGCTGGTGATGATGAGCGTGCTGCAGAACGCCTTCGCCAACAGCTCGTCCTCGCTGATCCAGAGCAAGATCATGGGCAGCCTGGTGTTCGTGCTGCTCACGCCGCTGTCGCACTGGGGCTGGTTCGCGGCCTATGTCGGCTCGTCGGTGGTGCGCGGCCTGGCCGTGGGCCTGGGCGTGTTCGCCGTGACGGCACTGTTCTTCGCCAAGCTGTCCTTCGTGGCGCCGTGGTGGATCCTGGTGTTTGCGCTGCTGGGCTCGGCGTTGCTGGGCACGCTGGGCGTGCTCGCCGGGCTCTGGGCCGAGAAGTTCGACCAGATGGCGCTGTTCCAGAACTTCCTCATCATGCCGATGACCTTCCTCTCCGGCGTGTTCTATTCCATCGGCTCGCTGCCCCCGTTCTGGCAGGCGGTAAGCCATCTCAACCCGTTCTTCTACATGATCGACGGCTTCCGCTACGGCTTCTTCGGTGTCAGCGACGCCTCGCCCTGGCTGAGCCTGGCGATCGTCGGCGGTGCCTGGCTGGCGGTCAGCGCGCTGGCCCTGCACCTGCTGCGCATCGGCTACAAGATCAGGGGATAGAACGTGGCTCTCCCCCAGGCTACGCACTGCGTGTCTTCGCCAACCCCCTTCCGGGGGCAACACCAGCAGCCCGGCGGAGCCGGTTCTGCGGTGTTTTTCGATGAATAACTATTCCCATGACCGCTGACGAACTCCAGGCCCTGATCCAGTCCCATCTCCCGTGCGAGCACATTGCGCTCGAGGGCGATGGCCGCCATTGGTACGCGACCATTGTCTCGGCCGAATTCGAGGGCAAGCGCCCGATCCAGCGCCACCAGCGGGTCTATGCCACGCTGGGCACGCGCATGCAGACCGACGAGGTCCATGCGCTGTCCATGAAGACCTACACGCCCGCCGAGTGGGCCACCGTGCAGAAGGGCTGAGCATGGACAAGCTGCTGATCCGCGGCGGCCGCCGCCTGCAGGGCGAGGTCTCGATCTCGGGCGCCAAGAATGCCGCGCTGCCCGAGATCTTCGCCGCCCTGCTGACCGCCGACGCCGTGACCCTGACCAATGTGCCGGGCCTGCAGGACGTGACCACCGCGCTGCAGCTGTTCGACCACATGGGCGTGCGCTCCGAGCGCGCGCCGGGCCGGCTGGTGCTGCAGGCTGGCGCCTTGCCGGCGCGCGAGGCACCTTATGACCTGATGAAGCTCATGCGCGCGTCGATCCTGGTACTGGGGCCGCTGGTGGCGCGCTTCGGCGAGGCGACCGTGTCGCTGCCTGGGGGCTGCACCATCGGGTCGCGCCCGGTCGACCAGCACCTCAAGGGGCTGCAGGCCATGGGCGCGGAGATCAGCTTCGAGCACGGCGACATCGTGGCGCGCGCCAAGCGGCTCAAGGGCGCGCGCATCACCACCGACATGGTGACGGTGACCGGCACCGAAAACCTGCTCATGGCCGCCACCCTGGCCGAGGGCGAGACGGTGCTGGAGAATGCCGCCCAGGAACCCGAGGTCTCCGACCTGGCCGAGATGCTGATCGCCATGGGCGCGCGCATCGAGGGCCACGGCACCAGCCGCATCCGCATCCAGGGCGTGGAGCGCCTGCACGGCTGCACCCACGCCGTGGTGGCCGACCGGATCGAGGCCGGCACCTTCCTCTGCGCCGTCGCCGCCGCCGGTGGCGATGTGCTGCTGCGGCATGCGCGCATCGACCACCTCGACGCCGTGGCCGAGAAGCTGCGCGACGCCGGCGTCGCCATCGCGGCGGTGGACGGCGGCGTGCGCGTGCAGTCGCCCGGCGTGGCGCAGGGCGCGCTCAAGGCCCAGACCTTCCGCACCACCGAATACCCGGGCTTCCCGACCGACATGCAGGCGCAGTTCATGGCGCTCAACAGCGTGGCCCGCGGCACCTCGACCGTGACCGAGACCATCTTCGAGAACCGTTTCATGCACGTGAACGAGCTGATGCGCCTGGGCGCGCAGATCCGCGTCGACGGCAAGGTCGCGGTGGTGGAGGGCGTGCAGCGCCTGTCGGGCGCCACCGTGATGGCCACCGACCTGCGCGCCTCGGCCAGCCTGGTCATCGCCGGCCTGGTGGCCGAGGGCGAGACGCTGGTGGACCGCATCTACCACCTGGACCGCGGCTACGACCGCATGGAAGCCAAACTGCGCGGTATCGGCGCAGACATCGAAAGGATCTCGCCGTGATAACGCTCGCCCTCTCCAAGGGACGCATCTTCGATGAAACGCTGCCCCTGCTGGCCGCTGCCGGCATTCAGGTACTGGAAGACCCCGAGAAGTCGCGCAAGCTGATCCTGCCCACCAACCATGCCGACGTGCGCGTGGTGCTGGTGCGCGCCAGCGACGTGCCGACCTATGTCGAATACGGCGGCGCCGACCTGGGAGTGACCGGCCTGGACACGCTGCTGGAGCACCACATGGAAGCCGCCGGCGGTGGCTCGCGCCTGTACCAGCCGCTGGACCTGAAGATCGCGCGCTGCCGCGTCAGCGTGGCGGTGCGGGCCGACTACGACTACGCCAATGCGGTCAAGCAGGGCTCGCGCCTGCGGGTTGCCACCAAGTACCTGGGCATCGCGCGTGAATTCTTCGCCGCCAAGGGCGTGCACGTGGACCTGATCAAGCTCTACGGCAGCATGGAACTGGCGCCACTCACGGGCCTGGCCGACGCCATCGTCGACCTCGTCTCCACCGGCAACACCCTCAAGGCCAACCACCTGGTCGAGGTCGAGCGCATCATGGACATCAGCTCGCGCCTGGTGGTCAACCAGGCCGCGCTCAAGCTCAAGCGCGAGCCGATCCGCCGCATCGTGGACGCCTTTGCCTCCGCCATTTCTCCCGATTGATGATCGATTGCTATGGAATTGGTAGCTAAACCCCGGCGTTTGTCAACGGCTTCCGCTACTTTTGAGGCGGATTTCAAGGCCCGGCTGCACTGGTCGGCCGACACCGATGCTGCCATCGAACAGCGCGTGGCCGACATCCTGGCCGACGTGCAGCAGCGCGGCGACGCCGCGGTGCTGGAGTACACGCAGCGCTTCGACGGCCTGCAGGCCGACAGCCTGGGGGCGCTGGAACTGACCCAGGCCGAGCTGAAGGCCGCCTTCGAGTCGCTGCCGGCCGCGCAGCGCGATGCGCTCGAAGCCGCCGCGCGCCGCGTGCGCAGCTACCACGAGGCGCAGAAGAAGGCGTCGGGCGAGAGCTGGAGCTACCGCGACGAAGACGGCACGCTGCTGGGCCAGAAGGTCACGCCGCTCGACCGCGTGGGCATCTACGTGCCGGGCGGCAAGGCCGCGTATCCGAGCAGCGTGCTGATGAACGCCATCCCCGCGCACGTCGCGGGCGTGGGCGAGATCATCATGGTCGTGCCCACACCGCAAGGCGCCAAGAACCCTCTGGTACTGGCTGCGGCCTATGTGGCCGGCGTCACGCGCGCCTTTACCATCGGCGGCGCGCAGGCCGTGGCGGCGCTGGCCTACGGCACGGCCACCGTGCCCAAGGTGGACAAGATCACCGGCCCCGGCAACGCCTACGTGGCCAGTGCCAAGAAGCGCGTGTTCGGTACCGTCGGCATCGACATGATCGCCGGCCCGAGCGAAATCCTGGTGCTGGCCGACGGCAGTACGCCGCCCGAGTGGGTGGCGATGGACCTGTTCAGCCAGGCCGAGCACGACGAACTGGCGCAGAGCATCCTGCTGTGCCCGGATGCGGCCTACATCGACGCCGTGCAGGCGGCGATCGACCGCCTGCTGCCCACGCTGCCGCGCGCCGAGATCATCGCCAAGAGCCTGAACGGCCGCGGCGCGCTGATCCTCACGCGCGACATTGAAGAGGCCTGCGCCATCAGCAACCGCATCGCGCCCGAACACCTGGAAGTGTCCAGCAGTGATCCGCACAAATGGGAGCCGCTGCTCAGGCACGCCGGCGCGATCTTCCTCGGTGCCTTCACCAGCGAAAGCCTGGGCGACTACTGCGCAGGTCCCAACCACGTACTGCCCACCAGCGGTACCGCGCGCTTCTCCAGCCCGCTGGGCGTCTACGACTTCCAGAAGCGCAGCAGCATCATCGAGGTGAGCGACGCCGGCGCCCAGGTGCTGGGCCCCATCGCCGCAGAACTCGCCTACGGCGAGGGCCTGCAGGCACACGCCCGCGCAGCCGAGCTGCGCCTGAAGAGCGTGCCGCCGCAGCGGGGCACGCCATGAGCGCGGCGCCGGGCCGCTCCCAAGCAAGCTCGCACCGCAGTGCGCAGCACGAAGGTGCTCCAATGAGCAGCCCGCTCCAGCGCATCCGGCGCGACGTGCAGTCCATGCATGCCTACGCGGTGCAGGACGCGGCCGGCCTGCTCAAGCTCGACGCCATGGAGAACCCGCACGGCCTGCCGCCCGCGCTGCAGGCGGCGCTGGGTGCACGGCTGGGCGCGCTCGCGCTCAACCGCTATCCGGGTCCGCGCATCGACGACCTGAAGCGCGCGCTGGCCGCCCACATAGACCTGCCCAAGGGGCAGGCGCTGATGCTGGGCAATGGCTCGGACGAACTGATCTCGCTGCTGGCCATGGCCTGCGACGTGCCGGCGGACCAGGCCCCTGGCGGGCTGCCGCCGGCCATCCTCGCGCCGCTGCCGGGCTTCGTGATGTACGCCATGAGTGCGGCGCTGCAGGGCCTGCGTTTCGTCGGCGTGCCGCTGACGGCCGACTTCCAGCTCGATGCCGATGCCATGTGCGCCGCCGTCGCCCAGCACCGGCCGGCCCTCACCTACCTGGCCTACCCCAACAACCCGACCGCCGGCCTGTGGCAGGCCGATGCCATGGCGCGCGTGATCGCCGCCGCCGGCGAGGCCGGCGGCCTGGTGGTGATCGATGAGGCCTACCAGCCCTTCGCCAGCCACAGCTGGCTGGACGAGATCCGCCGCGCGCCAGAGTTGCACGGCCATGTGCTGCTGATCCGCACGCTCAGCAAGTTCGGCCTGGCCGGCGCGCGCATCGGCTACCTGATCGGTCCCGACGCCCTGGTGGCCGAGATCGACAAGGTGCGTCCGCCCTACAACGTGAGCGTGCTCAATGCCGAGTGCGCGCTGTTCGCGCTGGAGCATGCCGAGGTGTTTGCAGCCCAGGCCGCCGACATCTGCGCCGAGCGTGCCGCACTGTCGGCCGCGCTGGCGCAACTGCCCGGCGTGACGGTCTGGCCCAGCGACGCCAACATGCTGCTGGTACGCCTGCCCGGCGGCGACGCGGGCGCGCAGCGGGCCTTCGAAGGACTGCGATCGGCCGGGATTCTGGTCAAGAACGTTTCTAAAATGCATCCACTGCTGGCCGGGTGCCTGCGCCTGACCGTCGGCACCGCCGCCGAGAATGCGCAAATGCTCACGGCCCTGCAGCACGTCCTGCCGGCCCCAGAGCCCACACACGCCCCGAACCGATGAGCACCTCTTCTTCCGCCGACACCGCCGACCGCATCGCCGAGGTCTCGCGCAACACCGCCGAGACCAAGATCACCGTGCGCGTCAATCTCGACGGCACCGGGCATGCCAAGCTGGCCACGGGCATCGGCTTCTTCGACCACATGCTGGACCAGATCGCCCGCCATGGACTGATCGACCTGGACGTGCGTGCCGATGGCGACCTCTACATCGACGGCCACCACACGGTCGAGGACGTCGGCATTACGCTGGGCCAGGCCTTTGCCAAGGCGGTCGGCGACAAGAAGGGCATCCGCCGCTACGGCCACGCCTACGTGCCGCTGGACGAGGCCTTGTCGCGCGTGGTGGTCGATTTCTCCGGCCGCCCGGGGCTGCACATGCACGTGCCCTTCACCAGCGGCATGGTCGGCGGCTTCGATACCCAGCTCGCCTTCGAATTCTTCCAGGGCTTTGCCAACCACGCCGGCGTGACGCTGCACATCGACAACCTCAAGGGCGTCAATGCCCACCACCAGGCGGAAACCGTATTCAAGGCCTTCGCCCGAGCCCTGCGCGCGGCACTCGAGCGCGACCCGCGTGCGCCCGGCGTCATCCCGTCCACCAAGGGCTCGCTGTAGCCTGTCCTTTGCCTAAAATTCGCATACAGCCCAAGACGGGCAATGGCCTATAGCTATGAATAACGCAGCAAAGACCGTGGCCGTGGTGGACTACGGCATGGGGAATCTGCGCTCGGTGTCGCAGGCGGTGCAGGCCGCCGCCGCCGGCACCGGCTGGCAGGTGCGGGTGACGGCCGAGCCGGACGAGGTGCGGGCAGCAGCACGCGTCGTGCTGCCCGGCCAGGGCGCCATGCCCGACTGCATGCGCGAGCTGGCCGACTCCGGCCTGCAGGCCTCGGTGCTCGAGGCGGCCGCGCAGAAGCCGCTGTTCGGGGTCTGCGTCGGCATGCAGATGCTGCTCGACACCAGCGCCGAGGGGCCGACCGACGGCCTGGGCCTGGTGCCGGGCCAGGTCGTCAAGTTCGACCTGGCTGGTCGCCTGCAACCCGACGGCAGCCGCTTCAAGGTGCCGCAGATGGGCTGGAACCAGGTGTTCCAGATGTCCCACGGAGGCGCGGTGCACCCCGTCTGGGCCGGCGTGCCCGACGGCGCGTACTTCTATTTCGTGCACAGTTTCTATGCCCGTCCGTCGGATCCCCGACACAGTGCGGGCGAAGCGGACTATGGTGCGCGCTTTACCGCCGCCGTGGCACGCGATAACATTTTTGCGACCCAGTTTCATCCGGAAAAAAGCGCCGACCACGGATTGGCGCTCTATCGCAACTTTCTCCACTGGAATCCCTGAAGCTAGCGGCCTGGCGCCGGCCTGATTCTTTGCCCTCCGTTCTTTCTCCACCATGCTCCTCATTCCCGCCATCGACCTGAAAGACGGTCACTGCGTCCGCCTGAAACAGGGGGACATGGACCAATCCACCACTTTCGGGGAAGACCCGGCCGCCATGGCCCTCAAATGGGTCGAGCAGGGAGCGCGCCGGCTGCACCTGGTGGACCTCAATGGCGCCTTTGCCGGCAAGCCGCAGAATTACGCCGCCATCAAGTCCATCCTCAAGGCGGTGGGCGCGGATATTCCGGTGCAGCTCGGAGGCGGCATCCGTGACCTCGACACCATCGAGAAGTACATCGACGGCGGCCTGCGCTACGTCATCATCGGCACCGCCGCGGTGAAGAACCCGGGCTTCCTGAAGGACGCCTGCAGCGCCTTCGGCGGCCACATCATCGTCGGCCTGGACGCCAAGGACGGCAAGGTCGCCACCGACGGCTGGAGCAAGCTCACCGGCCACGAG
>Ga0116227_10001768_pt1 | contig 49003 bp, 40 predicted proteins | sample S1TSphgellanicum_FD_89693 | JGI IMG/M metagenome (GOLD analysis project Ga0116227, IMG submission 89693) | Host-associated microbial communities from peat moss isolated from Minnesota, USA - S1T2_Fb - Sphagnum magellanicum MG | ecosystem: Host-associated > Plants > Peat moss > Unclassified... | reverse complement strand
TGTGAGTGTGCTCACTGAGTTTTTATTAGCTCAATGGAAACCATTTTCCATGTCCATTTTGTGTGTGATTAGTGAGCCATGGTAACCCTAACCCTAGAACATTGTTAATTAAACCCTAAAATGTTAACCTCAATTCATAATGTTAAACTAGGGTCCATTATTCCTTTTCAATAAAAATATTTTCCAAATTATTTAACATCGCCATGTGGCAAGTTTCTATTCTTCAATCTTTAAATGTGGCAAATTTGAAATTTCCATTCAAATAATAATGCGACACGTGTCAAGATCCTCATTCTTGATATTTGATAAATGGGATATATCTAGGGTTTTTTAATAAATATTCAAATGTCATGATGCTCATAATGAGACACGTGGCACATTTCGATTAGCCAAACACAAAAGACGTGGCCATTTCTTAGCCATAAAATTTAGAAAATTCTAGATCATCCAATATCACAATCTGGTTTCCCAAATATTAGAAACCATGCCATGTGGTAACAACCCATTAGTTAATCGAAAGTATTTCAAGAGTTAATATGTGTCTCCACATGGTTGGAGTTTGGATCCACCAAAATAGTTGCAATTTATAGTCGCAAAATGATGCCTTGTATACATTATGTATATAATGGCCCCATCGGATGAAACAATATATATTAAATGTAGGCTTCATCTACCATTTGATGACATCATCTTGATGTAATGTTTTGCGACTATTAGACAATTAGTTGTAAAATGTTTCTTTCGACTAAAAAACAGTCGTAAACACCAGTTGTAAATAAAGGTTTTTCTTCTAGTGTAATCTTCTTATTTCACTTTCCAAATGTTTGGTGATTATAATTGTTATAACTATCCCATTCCCTTATATGGTAACAATGTTACTCCCCCAATCATGTGCCATTTTAGTATCCTTCAACCATGGTTTCCCCAACAACATGGAATAATTAGAATCTACCACATTATTCTGAAGTACTATATTAGTAGTTATAAGGGTAACTATAAACGTAATTATGTAAGGAATGCCACGAACATATATCATTAAATCTATGATCAACCCCACAGGTTTTGTGGTTATTTGACCTTCCATCCTAATATAATATGGTGCAGGTTTAGGCTTTGGAAGCCTCAACCTTAATCTCAATTATTCTATGATAATATTAACTCTAAAACCTCCATCTAGTTACACATCCTCTATTGTATTCTTTTTAATCTATACTTGGATAACTACCATATGATTATTTATTGCTATAATAATTATCCCTACCTATGGTACCGAAAAACCAACTTGTTTCTTTGTAGTTGCTCTACTTAAATTTTGAATTTTCTCTAGTTTTTGCTTCTACCAAATATATATTTTTAGCTCAAAAGCTATTTTAAGCAAATGTCCCAAGCTCAAAATATAACTTGTTTCTAACGTTTGCTTACCAATGTCTAGAATTATTTTTTTATTGTGATTAATTTTTCTTGTGAATTCACTACTTTTTGAAATTTTGTGTTTCCATAGGAGTAGTATTTGGCATATTTGGCCAGGTTGTGTTCCATCCCTCCATGGATGTGGATGGCCCTTCTATTTGGGTCGATGTTTTTTGAATTTGTTGAATTGTCTCCACCATTGATTTTTTCAACCATTATTCTTTCTCCCAATTCACAACATTCTTTATTTTCCTTGGCTTTCTATCCTTGAACACTTGTTCTTCAATTACTTCACTTCTTGTGGTAACAATAACATCCACCACATTCACATCTACAATGATTGTTTATCTATTAGCAACAGGTCGAACTTCTGCTATTACCACAAATTTCCCATGAAACATCTTTTGCATCTCAACAAACTTTGGACAATCTATCATTTTATGTCCATTCAAACCACAAATGTGACATGCATATGAAGATGTCTTCTGTGATTTTTGACTTGGTTGTGTCGCCTTTGTGGTTGCCACTGTGGTCTGTTTTTTCTTCTTTCTGCATGTCTCCACATTGTGATTCACCATCCCACAATTTGTGCAATGTTTATTAATCTTCCTTGCATTACTCTTTTTTTTGCCGGTGTTACTTGTTTGATATTATGTGGTACTAACAATGCACTCCTCACTTCTACAATAGTCATGCCTTCTTGACACAACATTGCCGCCTCCTTAGGTTGTTGTAATGTTGACCATTTTATCCCTGCAATCACAATTTTGAGGTATGATTACAAACCCGCTCTAAACATTATAGTCACCACTAGGTTGTGAGAATAAATAATATTGATTTCTTGAAGAGTTTTGAAAAGAAAAAATCAGCTATTAATATTAAAAAATTCCTAAAAAACCTAAATAGTCTAAATTTGAAGGATAAATTGAAAGATAATGTCAAATCTTTGTAATATTAAAAGACTTCTTCTTGTCCATGGTTAAACATGCAATAACATCAACACCATTTCGAAATAAAAAATTGAGTGACCAACATTGTTTTGTCCCTTTAAAAATTGCAAACAACATCGTGCAATTTACAAACAATGGTCCAAATCAATTGTAAACAAAAGCCAATAGTAAAAAACATGGAAAATGGAAACAAATACCAATGTAGAATGACCAAAAAAAGACTTGCAACCTAATGGGGGCTAGTTATTACAAACATTACCATTATCATTATCCATGTACTCAATGAACCAATAATAATTTTTTGAAAAAGAACTCAAACAAGGTTTAGAATATTTGACCATACAATCATAATGAACTCAAATTGTTTTTGCCAATGGCTATTCAAGCAAGGGTGGCCACAAATGTGATGCAACGTCCAAGAATTGCACCTTGTTCTTTGATAACATCTATCCCTTATGTCGCAACCCCACTTTGGCCAAGTGTGGGGGTGAAGCCCAACACTTGGAAAAGTTGGAGGTTGGGAGTCTTCCGGGACTCCCGAATGTTCAGAGCTCAACAGCAAGGGGAAAAACACCTCGCATTGGGGTGTTCTTGATGTCATTGAAAAGGTCTTGAAACGTAGATGTCGAAAATGCCCTCGCATTGGCAATTCGGACATCTGCAGCCCAAGTTATGGGCAAAAGAAGGGCCGGGGCCGGGAGTCAAACTGGCAGTTTGACTCCCGACCACTAAAAGTCGGGAATCGACCTCTTCCCGATGTCCGATTTGAGTGTGCGACATGGCTTTGGAAAGATCTCGACGAGGGCTACAACTTTGGTTTAGACCTCGTTGCGATCCAACTCTGCAGTCGGGAGTTATGGTCGTTCAAAGTTCTGGGAGTCCCGCCGGGACAATTTCGGGACTCCATTTCGGGAGTCCCAGGAATTTGTGCCATTCGGATGTAGCCTCCGCGACCAGCCGCAGAGAATACTATGTGGGGGAAGGTGGTGGCTTCCCCCGAGTCTGGGCTGTGGTGAATCTTATGTGTCCAAGTGCCTATGGCAAGTCCCAACACCCAAGGGTGTCCCGAATGCTAAACTAACCCGATTTGGTTGGTTTTTGGATGCAGATTCACACGAGCTAAGCTAGTCCCTTTTCCTAGTCTAATCCCGGGGCTCCCAACTCGACCCTCTACCCCTTTCTAGAGTTGGGAGCCGGGAGCGTGCTACCAAGTTCAACTTTCCGCAACTTGACTTTGTGAAACCCTCAAGTGGGTTTCACCCCGTGACTTGGGAGCGCGTCACCTTAAATGATTAAAAAAAAAGACTAGTCCACTTTGGATTCTAAAGCACCTTACTAGGTTCATCATCAATCAATAATGTTTGATCATCCTTCCCATAAGGTAGTCCATGACAACCATAATACACTCATTTCAAATCCTTCAAATAATAATGGGACCTAGGTGAAATTTCACCATACGTATTAGAACATTGTTCATGTCCCCAAATGAAAACAAATTGATCCACAATTTTTTTAGGAATGAGCATGGGAATAATTTCTAGCATGTCCTCAAGCTTCATATGAAACCAAATTTCCAAATTATAATGTAAAAGTAGTTGAATGTTTCACAAAGGAAATGTTCCACTCTAGCTTTCATTTCCATTTTGCTCTTGTTAATATTTCTTCCAATGATTCGAGCATTCCCTTGTTGAACAATATAATGCTCAAAATAACACAACACATCGTTGACGTTGATAATTAACAATTTTTTGGGTTTAGTAGTTTGCAAATGTAGATATGAATTCATCATTGAAATATGTTTTGACACCTTGATCTATAAGAATAACAAGATGTGTTAGCGAAAAAACGTAGGTGGTTCATCTTAATGTAAAAAGATTAATAAGTTGAAGAATTCATGTGAGATTAACAAAGAAAATGCCTTGTGGCCACTAAGTGATTTATTACAAATAAAATGAAAGAAGGTAATTATTCGATACAAAATTTAGAGTGCATATAGGGAGAGAGCATAGACTTTGCAAGGTAGTAAATAAAAAGAAATATCGAACTATATTATTAAGAAAATTCACTCAAAAGAAACATGCCCAACAAATTTTTGTTGGTTTCAATTACAATTTAAACATAATATTTTAATTTATTAATGAATAAAAACTTAGTTTAAAACTATTATAATAAGAACAATAATAAACTTATTACATTTTTTTTTCAGTTTTACTTTTGTACAATATGTTGGTTCACGACTATTGGTATAGTCTTCAAATAACATATTGTAATAAAAATCATTATGACTTATTCTTCTAATATTCCCAAAAAGATTATGTCTTATGTAAGTCTGAACACTAAATTTGGACGAGTGAAGTGAAACCAAGTAAGGAAGAACAATGGAGAGTAAATAATTTCCATGGTTACGTGAACCCTCAAACGATTCCAAAAATATAGCACTACATGAATCATTAAATAATGATTTATATGGCATATCATCTATAAGCAAAATGTTCCTAGCATGGGTGTCAAGCAATCTCGATAATAAAACATATAGGTAAATGGGCTTTTCAGGATTAGTAGGGAGAAAATGATCATTTTTTTTGCATGACTCTTGTCTAAGAACTCTTGAAGAATCCAAAGAAATATGTGTTTTCACTTTAATTCGTCTATATATTTGTCGATGTGGGTGGATGCAAGCTATAATGGCTCACTTTTTGTGTCCCATTGCAATTTTTTACACGATGTAGTGAATTAACATGCCATAAAACCATTTATATGCACAATTGGGACTTGGTTTAAGATTTTCAACTTCAATAAGAAACTATCTATATAATTTGTGCACAATAAATGTGCATCCATTATGTAATAATGGACTTTTGAAGTGAAAACATATGGCCTATCCCAACCATTGCATTTCCCATACACGTAAAGCTTTCAATATCATTTTTTGAAAATATATCTTATAGGGACTTAATATTTGATAGATGAAAGAAAAAAAAACATAGAATTGAAAACTTCATTAGAAAAGCTTTAACCAAAATATAGTTATGGATTTTTGAATGACCAAAATCTAGACTTTATTTTCAAAAGTCTCTACATTGGTCATTTCTTGTTGGATTGATGATTTTTTTCCTTGTAAAATTACGTCAAAAAGATTTTAAGTGGTATATTTTCATATGAATTTAATTATCTCATTAACCAACCCATAGTCCCCCATTTATGTTAATTCGACACCAAAAAATGACTTTTAAGGACTTTTTATCTGCCAAAAATGAACAACTTAACCCTGTATCTACCCATGTTGTAATGTCGTGCTATAGATCAAATATAAACTTCAAATTGAGCCAAAAACTTTGTTAAAAAAATCTTTCAACCTATGCATGAGTGTAAGCAACAAATTGGTTGGCATTTGCATATGAGATTCAACAACCCGTTTCACCACTAAGACCCCATTAAGGTCAAAAATCACATGCAAATGACTCATCTTAGCAAGAGGTGATCTTTGCATTTTGAACTAAACGTGATCTTAGAGGTGAAGACTTGAAGTTGAAGGGATATCATTTAGAACCATTTTTAGAGGTGAAAAAACCTTCTTTGCATCCTTGCAAAGAGCAATAGGAATTTGAAATTGTCAACAAGATGAATTTTTAAATTAGGCTATGCGAAGACCAAAATTTGTAATGTGTTGACAACTTAAATGGAGGTTGTGAGTTTACAATAAAGCAAAATTTAAGGCTAGAAAATTTAGAAATTTAACACACAAGCATAAAAAAAAATTGAATGTATTTATAAAATTCACTACCTTCCATGCAAAAAAAAAAATCTTGATAATTATTACATGTTTTGATAAATAAAACAATACATGAACACATCAATTTCATTATGAATTTTTCAATATGATTATGTACATTAAACAATGTAACAAGATAACACAACTAACCTATATTTACCCTTTGTGCAAAAATTTTAATAATTATCATTGAATTTTCAATGGGCTTAAGGTATCCACATGTTTGATATTTTGCAATGCCTCACCGATACATTCTTCCTCTTGCCCATCACCTTCAATCTTGACATCAACCTTAACGGATGATGCTATTGAAGTTCGAGCAGTTGAAGAGTTCAAAGATGCCAAAAAGTCTTCATCAACTTGCAAATTCACATTGTTGGGTTTTGCTTCAGTATCTTGAATCTTTGACAGGGAATTATTTTTCTTCCCTTTCTTTTTTTGAAGCCTTGTTCCTAGCTATGGATGGCTTTCCAAATCTTTTCTCCCTTTGGACATAACCATGTTTGCCACTATCAATTGGTGGTGGAGGAGCAAAAATTTCACTCATAATCAAAACCCGCGAATCATCCTCCTTTTTGTTCCTATTAGAACTTGGCTCATCACTTACATCAGCATCACCCATTTGCACACCTTTTATGATGCAAAAAACATCTTCATATACACTAATTGCAACTTTTTTCATAGCCACATTGGAGAGCATTCCAAGACACATAAAAGTGATGATCTCATAATGATTCCCCTTGAGATCATGAGGGATCATCTTTAGAACTCTACATTTTCTTTCTTGTGTTTTCAACATAATATGACTTTATTGAATAGGAAATAAACAACATGAAAATTAAAATGGACAGAATTTGAAGCACATAAATAGACATACTAAGTAGACATATGTCACAACTCCTCCCTTGAAGATGCTTAGGCAAACCATGCTGCTATTTAGGATGGGCTCCAAAATTTTTGTTAAGGATTCTAGGCAAGTCTCATTTCTGTAAAGTTGGTGATCTTTTGCAAAAGTGGACATGATGTTCTCAATGAGCGATGGGAGTTTTTTCTCCCCAAAATATCAACCTACACCAACTTCCAACCCTTTTGATGAAAAGGTACACATAGTAAAGTATGTTAAAAAGGTAGGATGAGTACATGATTTTGGATAAACAAGGCATTTAAGATAGGGATTGATAAGGGAACTTTGTTAGTTTGAATTTTGAATTCTTGTTGATTTTGATCATGGTAATGTGACTTGGGATGGTGCAAAAAGGGAGAATTTTGGAATATAAAGGAGGAATTATGAAACACAAAGTTTTGGGGGAGAGTGAGAGGAGCTGTAGGTACTTATAGTAGAAAACCATAGACTCTATTTTGATATACCACAAATTTTAATTATTTTTTTGGATTTTTTTCAATAAAAGATGGGATTCTATTGTAATTTTGATTCATGTTTTTAGTGACATAGAAAAGCATAGACTTCTATAGTGGATTCTATGTTTGTTTCATTGTGTGAATTTTTTGTAATATGAAAATATGATGAAATGAATTGTCATCTTGTTTCTGGAGTTTCTAAAAATGTATTCTAAAGTGTAGATTTTGGTTATATGAAATAATTATGAATATAGTGTTTTAGTGAATGGCAATGTTAAGTGTGTTGAGAAACAAAATAGAAATAGTGAATATATCCATGTGAAGTACAAATATGTTGTTATAGTAATGTGGAATAATTATGCAAGAATTAAATTTCATTTCTACCATTTGGCGACCATCTTGTGGGGAATTTCTTTCCGTTTTTTCTTTTAATAATGGAAAGGTTTTCTACAAATTTTGTTATATAATATAGATGAAAATGTTCAGAAGAACAATGTTTTTTTTTCAATTCAGAATTTAAAGGGGTATGTTAAAAAGTATCAGAGGTCTAAGTGGTTGACGTTGTAAGGATTATAAAACAATCTACAAATTTTGGAGATGAATAATTATGAAACAAAATGAATTGAATGGTGATTTGGAATTTACAGCAATAATTGGACTTGGAGGCAAAACTGTTAGTTATTAATAAACAAACAAAAAATAATCTTGAAAATGGAAAAGAGTATGCAGGGCTTATAAAAACCCTTTATCAAAATCTGATGTTGGACAAACGAGTTTTGAAAACAGAAAAAGACCTACATGGCACATGTTATTCCGACATGAAGTATGGATTCGGGGTTTTTAGAAAAGGCATAGTTACATATGACAATTTCCATGAAGAGATATGCAGTTGACTACTCACCCAAATGAATGGGTACAATATATTTCTTAGCCACAATTTGTCATTAAAAGTTGAAGAGATCAAGATGAAACATGGACTTCTGTAATACCTGATCAATTGTAGGAAATCTCTAGTCTAGAGTTGGTGAATAACCAAGGAAGGGCTGTTACATTAGGCATACAACCCAAGTTTGTGTATTAGTCTACATCTCCATATTACTATGAACTAGTGGAAGATTCGGAAGTGGAAGAAAACACCAATATCAATGTGGTTGAAAAGATTGATGAAAATTACCTACCATCATTTGAATATGTAGAAACACATATGAATGTGTTGGATGAAGTACCATAATCATACTCACATAAAAAGAATCTAGAGTTGGATCAAACATGGTACACAACCGAAACACAAGATCATGAATTTATGGATTTGAAGATGGTTAGATCACTTTCAAAGGTTTGCTCATTCTATGAAGAAGGACATGCAATCATGGATTGCCTTTTTGTGCCTTTTCACATAAGAGCATGTATTGTTAGACATGTGGAGTTACAAAATGTGGTAGGAACATTAATGGATCAACCATAGAAACAGAATCCAAGAATTATTGTAATTTTAAACAAATTAATAAGCATGGAGTTAGGAAGTTAATTGGGACCACAAAGTTGACAGATTTATTCATCTATTTAAACAAGGAGCAAAAAACCAGGGGTGTATTTACATCCACATTCTGCACCATAGAAGATACCAATGGGTAATCACAGGATGGAACATCATCAACCTCAAGTTAATACAACTTCACTAATCATGTCAAAAGTGGCAATTGTTGAAACTTGGAAAAAACCTACTAAAGTAGTAGCTACCTAATCACTTGATGCATGTATAACAACCACATAAGCCTTGCTAGAAAACGTAGGCCCTGCGGTTGAGCCATGACCTCCATTGCAATATGTTCATCCACCTTTGACGCACCCCAAGCTCCTTAATGGATTCAAATGTGAGTCCAAACTGAAGATAGCGAAAAAGTAAAGAGTCGGGGCACGCTCCCTAGCTCGCAACACTTTAAAGGGTAGAAGGGCGTGCTGGAGTTCCAGGATGGGATTAGGAAGAGTGACAAACATCAACTACTCACACGGACTTGCACAAAACCAACACAAGGTGGTTAATGCATAATTGGAGCACTTTTGGTGTTAGGACAAGCCACGAGCAAACTCGGATTCACAAGATTCACAACGGCGTGGACTTGGGGGAAGCCACCACCTTCCCCGTTATAGTATACAATAGAACCTCCATATAAAGTACACCCTATTTGCTCTAAAAAAAATTCATTTTGTACCTTATAGAGTAGGTGTACTTTATGTAGAGAAACCCTAACCCTAGGAAGAATCCCTAACCTTCAACCCAAAATCTGAAAGTTTTGCTTTCTTGCAATTGTAGTTCTTTAAGTTTATTCGATCATTGAAAGTATTGATGTATCTTTGATTGTTTTAAAGCAAAATTATAAAGGTCTTTAAGAATCGCATTCAAGCTAAGTAAATCGAGCTCTTCATTGAAAAGTGAATGCGCTTTTGTGAACGAAATCAATTGAATTACCATGTCTCTTGCTTTTGTGATAGAAACAACTTTTGGAATTTTAGGTTGCTCCAAGTTTTCCAATTTGATTGCTATTTCTTGTACTTCATCGTCATCAGCTACGTCGGTGTGCTCTTCAACCAGTTGATAGATAAGGTTTTGTTCCTCAATAATCTCAAACTCTGGTAACTGCTCCTCAATGACAAGATTGGGTTGTGGGATGTTGATTCTAACTGTAAGCGCTACAAGCTCTTCTTCTTGTGTAATAATCTCGTTGAGCTCTTAAGCCTCTTCTCCATTGATAACAAAGTCGCATTTAGAGAAGCACTTTTGGATTATCTCAGCTTTCACCATTGACCATGATTTGTCAATGAATTTGATTGCATCTAAAACAGTCAGCTTTCTGACAAGTCCAATGCATTCAGTGAATCATTGATGTTGTCCAATATGGACAGGACTTTAAATTTTCGGGACAGCGCCTTCAAACTTCGAATGATGCCAGCGTCAAGGGGCTGGAGAACTAAGGTCAAATTTGGTAGAAAATAATGCAGCTCAACGTTTGTCAGATTGGTGGCCTCATCAACAATATGCATTGGAACGTTATCCAGAAAAAACACAATCTTACGCCCTTTTCTCTTGAAGTATTCATCAAACTCCTTTAGGTACTGATTGAAGATCGGATTCATCATCCAAACTTTTGCACTATTTGTATACTTGACTTTCAATTTGCTCATGTCTTGTCCGCGAAATGCTCTTGGGTTCTTGGATTTGCCGATTGCATGTCAGGACCATTGTGGTCCAATCCTTTCCTTGTTTCCACCCTTGCACGACTGCTTGACATGACTTAAAGTTGAATCTGGCAGCGCATGAAAGAAGAAACATGTTTCATCCATATTGAACACATTTTTCAGATCATATCCAATCAAAAAAGTTTTTAAAGACGATTTCCATTGTTCAGCGCACTCAAGGTCAACATTTCCAGATTCTCTGTTGATCTTATATGATCGGACATTGTTACGTTGTTTCCATTTCTGCAACCACCCTTCCAAAGTTAAGAAGTCACCACCTTCGACTCCTAGTTCGCTAGCAATTTGTTTGGCCTTCCCCTGCAAGATTGGTCAGTTTATTAGATATCCTCTCGCATGAGCTATTGCGAACCATCTCCATAAGATAACATTAACGTCACTCTGTTTGACAATTTTTGCTTTTGATAAGGAACGATTGCTTTCTACTTCCTTTAGTATCAAGTCTTTATTCTCCTTAGCAGCCAGGACTGTTCCTTTGGAAATGCTAAACTTATCAGCAATAGCTCTAATGATATGTCCCTCATCAAGATGCTTGATGATGGCTAGTTTCGTATTCATATCCACCACCTTCCGTTTATTCTTTTCAGGTTCCATTGCCGACAAGAACAATCAGTGCCAAAGAAAGACATATGTACCTTATACGAAACTGTGTGACCATTCCATGGCCTCAGGTTGGTGTATTTTCAGTACCTAATGGAGGTGTACTTCTTGTAAAGAGGTTTGAATATAGATAAATAAAGGGGTTTGCATTATTTTAAAATTTATGTACTATTTGCGAAGGTGTACTTTATATAGGCTATAACTTTATAGGGAGGTTCTACTGTACTTTGTGCCTCTCCACGAGGCCCACATCCAAATGGTTTTTTGTCCCGAGACTCCCAAGTGCGAGTCCCAAAATTGTCAAAGTTGGGACTCCTGCAACTTTGGGGCCTCATAACTTTGTGTGCAGACCTCTGATTGAAATGAGGTCTCAAACAAAGTTATAGCCCTTGTCAAGATCTTTCCAACGGTATGTTGCAAGCCACCTGCACGCAAGGAAATTGGGGTGATTCCTGACTTTTAGTGGTCGGGAGTCAAACTGCCAATTTGATTCCCGACCCTTCTTTTGGCCATAACTTGTGTTTCAGATGTCCAAATGGGTCATGTGAGCCCATTTTAGACATCTACGTTTCAATAGATTTCTAATGGTATGAAGAACTCTTCAAGACATTGGGTTTTGGCCCTTGTAATCACTCTCTGAACATTCAGGAGTCCATCAGGACTCCAACTCCCAACATGGGAGTTCACTTTTTTGCACTCCCGGGGGCATGAGAATGTGACTCCCGGGCTTAGTCTTGGCCCGCACCCTTGTAAGCCCTTTGCCTTGGTCATGAGCCCAAGGCCAGGGTTGCGACAACCTTGTTATTCAACTCCCTCTTCACTATTCTTATTATCTGTTTCATCATCCTCATTGTCCTCATTATCCAAGTTTGAATCAGCTTCAATGTGAATTTGTTTCCCTTATTGTGAAGACTCCAAAGCTTGGATCCTTCAAAGTTGGTCCCAAATAATCTATTTTGCAAACACAACCCAATTCACTCGATGATTTTTTTTCTCACAAACAAAGCATGGAGCTTCAGCCTTGTTTATGAAGCGCATGTTAGGCCCTTAGGTCTTCTAGTGTGTTATCACCCACAATGTTTCCACTTTTGCAATAAGTTTTTCATCATTTGAAAAGCAATACTTGTTTCCATTATTATTGATACACGGGCCAAATAACTCCACCACTTTTACTTCTATGCAATATTTTCCAATCTTCAAATGCTTTGGCAATGGACCAATGTTACACAACCTGTATTTCTCATGAAACTGTTTGTGAATGATCGGGCTTTTCTTATCAAAAATTATTTCTAACACTTTGCCATACATAGGTTGTACATATAGTGACATGGCACCCTCCACTTTCATTATCTTTTTGATGTTTACAATACTTAAACTACCACCATGTGACAATGACATATTGCCAGACTTTGCAATAGAACACTTGATGTTCTTTATAAAATACGTACGTAATGATGTGTATTCTAGCTTGGCTAACATTTGTCCTTTAGTGCTTTGTGTGAAGCTCAAGCATGCAAAGCAAATACACATAAAAGAAACCTGCAAAAACTACAATGACGAATCAAACCATTCGATTCCTTGACCTATTGACTATTCAACAGTGGAAATTGTTGTGGGGCAAGGGAAAGTACAAAATATATTTCAAATTTGGACTAATAGGAAACATTGTCCATGTGCCAACTCATTTAAGTTGGGAATTCTAGGGACTATGGTGGATGTTTGGATTTGCGAAATTGGTTTAATGTAATGTGCATTTACCCACCTTTGTAGATTATTGGTGAGTTGGTTATTCTAGTTGGAGCTAGTTGTTTTGATGATGTTTGTGCATGTTGTCACTTTCCATCTGTGACAAACCAAACTAATGATCATTACTATCATAATTGTAAAGACATAGTTGAAGTTGAATATCAACCTCGCATTTCCTATAAAATAAAGCAACGGAGTGGTGATGATTGTGATTGCATTCTTATTAGATCATGGATTAAATCCTTGTTTGGTCATGACTTGATCAGCCTTGAAAATTTAAAACAAAAACAAGGCTTTTCCTAAGGCTGTTTTGAAATAAAAGCTCAAAAGGTAGATTCATTTTGAATCCAATAGCTGAGATTACTGGATTTTCTACTTTAAATAAAGATGACCAGGAACTGAATAATACAAAAAAAACTTTGTAATTTGAACCATAAGACTTGCTTGTTTTATATAAATCCTTCTATGTATATATATTACTTATGATGTTTTCTTTTGGACAACTATGACCAATAACAAAAAATTATAGAAGAAATTTTTTAATATAAACCTTGGGACTTGCTTGTTGTATATAAAATCCTTCTATGTATATATGACAATTATGATGTGGTGATATTGGTTTTGAGCAGGTGTTTCTATTTTTGTGGATAGGACCGTATTTTCAATTGTACATATTTTTATGTACATGATCATTTGCAAGTGTAATGATCTTTGGGAGACTTACTTTGGAAAGTAGAAAATAATAATTCAAGGTTCTCTTTTATGGCCAAGTTCAAATTGACAAGTCTATTAAGATTTTATTCTAATCACTTGTTACATAGTACAAAATATTGTATCACATCATCCTTAATCTATTACTAATATAAAAGAATAATGAAGCTTATTAAATTGACAAATTCCTAAATCAAGTATATATTTAAAATATAATAATGCACAAAATAATACATCTTCTTTGTTTATGTAAATATAATAAAATATTTTGAATCTTAAACATTTAATTAAAATATCTAATAATTTATATTTAAAAATTATAAGAATAAATTGGAATAATATCTAAGAAAAAAGTTCCAAAACATTTGTAAATACTATAAATTATCACAACAACTTAAAGAACTTAAAAAAAAAAGATTTAAATTGGACTTTGGCATCCATGTATTTGATAATAAACATATAAATAAATATTTAAAAAGTAATCAATATTGATATTTACAAGTATAAAAACTAATCATAATTATATGCGAAGGAAAATACATAATTCATCATAGATAAAATTGGTTCAAAGATAATAAGAATTATATATATATATGAATAAATTGGAATAATATCTGATAAAAAATTTCCAATTTTTTTTGTAATACTATAAATTATCATAACAATTTAAAGAACTTCAAGAAAAATGAAGTGATTTAAATTGAAGTTTGGCATCTTGTATTTATTAATAATAAGTAAATAAGTATATAAAAAAATAAATATTGAAATTTACAAGTACAAAAATTAATCATAATTATTTGTGAAGGAAAATACATATTCATCAAATATAAAATTGATTCAAAGATTAAATTTAAAAATGAATGTAGATATTGATTTGGAAAAAAATGGTTTAAAATGAATCATTAATTTTCAATATAATGTGGGTGATTGTTTATTTGATGCAATAACATATTCATTAAAATATTCAATTAAATTTAAAATGATACAAAAAGTTACATTTGAAGGAATTTTTAAGCCTTGGCACACCTAAAACTTTAAAATTTTGTAAGTGAGGATTAAATCTTGAATTCTTGCATGATCTCCACCATGGGAATGCAAATCATGAAGAAAATTATATTAAGAAAATGTCCATTTGAATAATAGATGGTGGATTATGGGGTGATTTCATTACTATATATTGGATATTTGAATATTTGCATCGTTCAAGTCATGTTTGAAATAAAAGAAATGGTTGGATAATGGTTAAGCTAGAACATGAAAATGCATAAACACCTTTAAACCTTGTATATGGAATAATCACTTTGAACTTGCTGAAATTTATTCAGAAATTACAAATATTCCTATTCATATTCATAATGATGACCAAAAAAAAGAAATAACTACTAATCAAAATATGAATATAAAAAATGAAAAAAAATTCTGATTAAAAAAAAAAGGAATTTAGAAGTAAATAACAATTTATTACAAAATTAAAAAAACCCATTCTAATTGGATGTCGCAAGAAATTGCTTTAATTTTTATTAAAAAATCCAAATCTACATTTAAACACATTACAAATTAAACGAAATTTGAAATAACTTTAATTTTAAAAAAGAAAAAGTCATGTAAATATTGGTATTTTTTTGAAAAATAATGAACATTGTTCTAATAATGTAATTGAAAATATTTCAACAAAACATACATGTCAACAACATTTCAAAATACATGTTATCATCTAATATAATTCATCAAAAATTTGATCTCCATTTTTTTTTTTAAATGTTTTTTTTTTCCCATCCATGAATGCAAAAATAAATGTTTGTCATAATAATATTCATAAACATAATGAAGATATCAAAGATATTGTTAACATGTATGTTATAGTTGTCAAAGGTTTCATTTAAAATATCAAATTTCTTTTCAATCAAAACCATTTATTGAAAAATTCCTTGATGAATTAAAGAATGAAAAAAATCTTAAAGAGGTAATGATATGTGAATCTTGTAAAAGAAAATTTGACATTGGAAAACCTTTTGATTTAGTTTTACGAAATTGTATTATAACTAATAAGTTAGTAGATATGAAATTTATTTTAATGTTAAAATCAAATAGAAGAACATTTAAGTGCACCACATTTAGCATTAGCACAAATATTTCAATTACAAGGATATGGACAATGTGGATTACATGGAAGTATTGTTGCTGGACAATTCCGAGCTACGAAAGTTCCTAAAATTGGATTCCAACTCAACCAACACCTTCTGACAAAAGTTGCTCTTTGGAGCAATGTTCCAACAAATATAAATATTATTCAATTTTTTTTACCTTAGATGTCCTATGAAGATTATTCAATTTTTGTCTTTTTAAAAGAAAGTGAGAATATAAATTTGTGTATATGTTTGGTTATGTCCAACCTAACATAATTATAAAAACATTACGAGAAATTTATAAAGCACATTTGTATGTAGTTGCAAATGTTACAATAAAACCAAATTGGCAAAGTTTAATAGAACTTACAAATGCAAGTGACGATAATGATTCGGAAAACAACAAACTTGGATAAACTTTTGATTTCCATAATTGAAACAAAATTTTAAAAATTATAGAAGAAAACTCTAGAGAAACATTGGTACAAAATATATTGAATCCTAAACAAATTATTGATGATGATTTGAAAACTCTAGCAATTGTTCCATGAAAGGTTTTTGAGCACTTGGATTATTTTGTGATCCCTAATTTCCCAATGTTGTTTTATGGCAATCCAATACCATTTTTTACATGTTCATATCAAAAAATAGTACAAGCTGAATTAATAAGTACTAATATAAAAATTACATATCATATAACAAATATATATTTCAAACTAATCAAAATTTTAATACATTTTATATCATCTTCTGCATGGATTCATATACAAAAAGAAAAATAATCTAATTGAATTCTCACAAATAGTGATGTTTCAAAAAATGTAAATTTAGAAAAAATACTAAAATATGGTTTATGTTATAAAAAATTAAGTCATATTAGAACATCTTCAGATTATTTAATTCGACTTTGAAAAGATGTTTTTGAAATGATATTGTTGATGATATTATATATAAAAAACACAAATATCCTTCAAAACCTTTACACATTTTCTTAATAGGAGGTGCATGAACAAGAATTGTTTTTACATTAGTGTGTATCATACAAAACATGTTAATATATTATATAAAAGACATTCCAAATATTGGCCCTTTAAAACCAAAAGTCATGAATTTAACATACATTGCAAAAGTCGCATTTAATATTACTAGTATGACCATTCATTCAACACTTGCAATTAATTTAAACAAAAAATTCAATGAACTCAAAACATTAAGTGATGAAAATCATGATAGTTTACTAAAAATAATGATCAATTACATTTATTGGTCATAAATGATATTTCATTACTTTGCAATAAAATATTATCATTTATTGATTGTAGATTACGAATAATAAAACACATTCATAACCAACTTATGGGTTGTTTTAATGTAATAATGATAAGTGATTTTTATCAAGCGTCTCCGGTTCGAGATTCAGGGAATTTTTTGATCCAAAAATATTAGATTTAATATTTTAACAACAAATTTGGCATGAAAATGTCAAATGTTACAAATTGCATAGAATTATGAGACAAAATGATGTTCATTTTATTAATATTTTAAATAGGTTTTGAATTGTTTCACAAACAAATGAAAGCATACATTTTATGAACGATTTTTATTTAAGACCACCATCAATGTATAACATTTTGTCACATTTAATCTACACAAACTTTAAAACCAATTCCCATAACAAAATTGTATATAACAAAACACCTAGTAGAACATTTAATTCTTTTACAAAATATATTCATTTTGAAACATGTCCATTTCATTTGAAATTATCAATGTTACCATCTCACATTAGTGGTCTCCATCATAAATTGATGTTTAAAAAATATATGTTAGTGGAATTGTGTGCTAGCAATCATGCAACATTATATGGTCTTGTGAGTGGTATAGATGGCACCTTTCAAAATTATATTAAAAAAATTCAAAACCATTGATTTAGATACATTTCCATAATCCACAAATTGGAACAAATACATGAATAAAAAACTTTCACATTTACAATCAATTTCTTACGATTGATAAGACATGGACACCAATGGAACAAAAAAGTACAAAAATACAAATTGGTAATAATTCTTTTCATATCATCATAAGAATTCATCCAATTAGTTGTAGTGCACATTATTCATTAAGCACAAGGTTTAACTCTTGATCGTCTTACATTTTATCCATGTGGCATAACAAAACATGGTTTAACATATACTACAATATTTCAAGTTCGTTTTAAAGAAAATTTATACTTACTTTCTCCATTGTCAAATAAGAATTTCCAAGTAAATACTTTAGTACAAGAAGAAATGCATAATTTGAAAATAATTGCACAATATGAAATAACATATTGTTTTTTTAAAGTCCTATCATAAAGAATTTATTATCATACAATCTTTAAATTATCATTATTTAAAATTACACTTTTGAAACATTCTCAATGATCCAAATCTATCTGCATCACATTTTTTTGTTTGAATGAAACAAAAATACAAAATATTCAAACACATCAAGAAATTTATAACATTATTTTAAATAAATAAATAATTCTTTCATTTTATGACCAGCATGGCACAATGATATTGTATGATAAAAATATGTTCTTATCACATACATTTTAAAAAACAAAGTCAAGAGTTGAATTTCTCATTGTTTTTCTCAATGAAAACACACCACAAGCTTTATGCATAATTGCAATTTTCAAACCATCACAAATGAACACAAAAATTTTCATTTCCATTTTAGAAACCATAGTTATAAAAATTCCTACAAATTGTCGAACCATAATAATAAGAGATTTTAACATTAACATGTTGACAAATACAATTAAATCAACAACATTAAAAAACGAAATGAATACCCATGGTTTCCATATTACATTTATAGAAAGCACAACACCTAATAATACATAAATTGACCATATATGGACTAATGCCCCAACTCAACAACGTCAATGGATCAACACGAGCTTATGGGATAGATCATAACCCTATATACTTTGCATTCAAATTATTTAACCATATTTCTCAATTTATTATACCATCCATTAATGAATTAACTTCAAACAAAAAATAGATTCCAATCTGAATTAAATTACAAAAATTTCTACCTCTTTAAACAAATTCTTTACAACTTTTAATACTTCAACAATATAAAAAATATGTGCTTGTATTGTCAACATATATTAACACATGAAATAAAATTAAAAACAAAAAATACTATTGCAACATAAGTATGACTGACTAAATCACTATTCATCACCATTTAACATCCTACCATCACATCTAAAACGTTTAAATCATCTTATTCTAGTAATATTTTTCTCCATTATAACACCGAATCATTAAAAAAAAACTCACATATTACATTAAAAAAATTATATTACTTTTTTTTCGTGATATCTTTTCATAGATCACCAATTAATTTTAAAGTTCAACATCTTCCATTCAATGTTGTCATGAAAAAAAATGTATATAATCCTAACATTTCAAATAATGCTAATGATTAATCGCATAATTTACCTTCCCAATTACAACACTACACCAAAAACCATTCAATGAATAGATGCTAAAATGTAATTATTCTTCAAATACATAACAACATTCCTCAATTTATTTTCCCATTCATTATTCAATTCATTATCATCAAAAGGTTTTAAAAATATCAATTTCCTTTTTCATTATTTAGAATCTTTCTATTGGCAGGGCCGGGTGTCACTTGACGCCTTGTTAATGTAACACAATGATTCATGCAAACCTTTTGGAGCTCCATAAGGTTGGGTTACAATAATTGCGTGAATTGCACTCGAAACAAAACAAGAGAAATGAAATTGATGGGATTTTTTTTTCCCACAACAACCTACCTTGACACAATATTTGGATGGGTATTTGAAACTTGATTGTTAAGCCAATCAAGTGGGTATTGCAAAAATAATAATCGAAAGATTGATAACTGAGGGTTTTACTTGGAGAGGCAATTTCCAAAAAAGGGACTACCAAAATTCCAAAATCCATTATTTGATATTTGTGTAATAAAATATTTTGATTAAAAAATACCCTACCCTTTGGGTGTTGGAAAAAAAAAAGTAAGATTTAATCATTATACTACTTTGGACAAACAAATAATGTACATGATTATAAACAAATTAGTTGACATTATATTCAATTTGTATAAAAAGAGCCAAATATTGGGAACTACACCATCAAAACTTGAAATATAAAAAAGGGTAGATTCTTTGGCTCTTTTTAATCCTAATCACTATAATGACACATGAGTTATCACATTACAGATGATGCAAATGTCTTCATCAACTAACTTGAGTGCTATAGACGAGGTACATTTCTCCCTTGACATCTTCTAGACCTAGTCTTTTATGCCTTGGGTGTTCCCAGCACGCAAGTTGGTATCATGCTAAAAACCTCAAAATCAATTAAAATTATTTCTTTAATATCATAAATATCTCACACTTAGACTGACTCGGAGTCTCTGAGTTCAAACCAAGGCCAACATTTTTTGGGCTTAAGATGGTCACTAAAAGGCAGGCCTCACTCAAAAACAAATGTGAAGGTACCAACTTGTTGGGTGCTGGTTCACCATGGCCTGTCTCTAATGGTGGCAATGTCTTCCTTATTATTGGTAGTTGCATTATTATCTCCATTATTGACCTTTGGTATTAGAGGTTTTGGCACTTGGTAATTAATGTAGGAATTGCATGTTTTTGTTTCTCCAATTTCATGATGTAGTAGAAGTTTTACCAATAACAGATTAAAATGAGAAATCTTCAATGAAGTTTTTAAAAAAGAAATGGTCACAGTTAGTTAACAACAAGTGGAAATTCCTCAAAACTTGGGTTCAAATGAAATAGCCGGAGTGAACCAGCACCCACCCACCTTGGAACTTTGTACCTTTACCTTTATTAGGTGTGTGTTTGCACTTGGTGTTAGGGATTCTAGTGTTGAGTCCCTTATAACCATACTAGTCATTTAAGACTTAAACTTACTTATCACGAAGATTTTATGTTGAACTAACATTCACTTAACATTAAGCTCTCGGCCATTTAACATTGGGTTGCCACCTAGGATGCCACCTAGATTTACATTTAACATTGATTTAACATCAAGTGTGAATGCACCATTAGTGGCCATATTAAGCCCAAAAAATGTTAGATTTGAACTCAGTGATGCTGATTAGGTCCAAGCATGGGATATTTGTAATATTTAGAAATGATTTAAATGGAATTTGGGATTTTTACCACGGTATCAACCGGGGTGCTGGTTCACCCAAGTCTTTTCAACTCCTGTGTTCCGGAGTCCCGTGCCAGTTCCGGTTCGGGATTCTGGGCCGACTAGCGGTCGGGGGTAGAAGCGAACGGAACGGCGGCTGACTGACTGGTAGGGTAAAGACTGGCGGCCACAGCAGCGTGGTTTTTGTGTGTGTATGTGTATAGAAGATTGCAAGAGCGGCGGCGGATCTGCTGCCATCGCTCGCTTCCTCCAAGAGCACTGCAGTCTTGTGCGTCCGTCGGGCAAGGACGCTACTTCGGTGAGTTTGTTTCCCTCCTCTTCATCTTCTCCTCGCCTACTTTATCATTCTTCCTTTGATGCGAAAATGGTGTAGATCAGCAGCTAGAAAGTTAAACCTCTGAAATGTGCTCTTGTCCAGCTTTTGTGCGCAAATCCTGAGACCGCGATCGGCACTTTTTGGAAGCCTTGTTTTACTGCGTGTGGTTCTCTGTTGTCTTGTGAATCTGATTCGCTCTGCTTTGTCGTCCTCAACTCATTGTCGATCTTCCTGGTTGCTTTTAGAGTAATGCCTTCATTGGTGGATCGTGCGTCGTGATGTATCTATCAATGGGCTTTTGATCTGCGGGGAACCGATTTCCCGGTCCTTTATTTTAGCTAGTTCTCTGGCTTCAACCGGAACTCACTAGATCGGCCTTACTAGATGCCAGGTCGCTAGTCTCCTTTGCAAATGTGTTCTCTAGATCTGTTGTAGCAGTAGTGAATATCTAAGTGAAGAATAGGTTTGCGGTGCTCCATGTGTTTGTGTTGGTTATCGTGAATAAGGCCTTAGTGCAATATCCTTGCTGCTCTGTGTTCGCTATGCCTGCTCACTGTCAGAGCAGCTTGACATTGTCGGGGGTTTCTTCTTCACGACCACTTTTTTGTCGTCCATTCCTTTGTCTAGCATTGCCTAAGGAATATGGAGGCGATAATGGCTGTGCTCTTTCTTACCTTCGCATGGCCGTGACACTATTCCTTGTTATCTCTTTTGGTTGGTGGGTTAGAGAGAGTGGTTCTGGACTGCGAAGATTTGAGAACCCTGTTGCATATGCTTCTTTCCCAGCTCCAATGATGTCATCTCCTTCAGTATTTCCTGCCATTTCTGGTTGTACCTCATGAGTTCTTGTAGCATACCTGTTGACTTTGTGGGCTCCGAAGTCCTTGGAAACTGTCGAGAGAAAAAAAGGGTGTTTTCTGTTGGTACCTTTATGATGGGCTCCTTTGTGGTCTGTGGCAGGTTTTTCCCACCATTCAAGATGGCAGAGAACCCACGGCTTCCGAGTGTTATGCGCAAGGTATCAGGCTCCTCCTACTTGGGCTCCATGTTGGCGCCAAACCAGCAGATGTACTCTCCCCCCCAGCACCAGATTGTGTATGGGTCGCCTTTTGCTGCAGCTAGGCTTGGGGCCATGTCCAAGGCAACCGGTTTTAATGCCCTCTGCCCCATTGATTTGACTGGAGGCCAGAGCATGGCACCTTTAAGCACAGCTCCAGTTTTTGTTGCAGCACCTAAGGAAAAGGGTCTTCAAGGGTTTCTGGTGGACTTCCTCATGGGTGGAGTTTCTGCTGCTGTATCAAAGACAGCAGCCGCACCCATTGAACGAGTCAAGCTGCTCATACAAAACCAGGATGAAATGCTGAAGTCAGGCCGTCTTGCGGAACCTTACAAGGGTATTGGTGAATGCTTCTCTCGCACAATCAGAGATGAGGGTGTTGTTTCCCTGTGGCGTGGAAATCTGGCCAATGTTATCCGCTATTTCCCCACTCAGGTGACAGAGCACATTGCCCACCTATCTGCATTAGGTTCTCTAAATGTTTAACAGTCTATCTGTCTTAGACCATATCAGAATTTGCTTTGTCTGCTAGTTGAACCCTGGTGTCAAGTCCAGTATACCAGCTTCTCAGATTCCAATAGTCACAATCATAATTCTCTTATATAACATCATGAGGACTGTGATGTGTGAGATTTCACTCACCAGAGAGTTTGGGGGTGTTCTTTGGTCTGTAGGATATGGCACTGCCTTAGACCCAAGGCAACCCTGATGTCAGATCTTTGTCAGCTAGTCCTTTGTGGGACCGGCTTGTTGTTTTACTGATCCTCCGGGTGTGTGTATGACACAGGCCTTGAACTTTGCATTTAAGGACTACTTCAAGTCTTTGTTTGGTTATAAGAAGGATAAGGATGGTTACTGGGTGTGGTTTGCTGGAAACCTTGCATCTGGAGGGGCAGCTGGTGCCTCATCCCTTCTCTTTGTGTACTCTTTGGATTATGCAAGAACTCGGTTGGCTAATGATGCCAAATCTTCCAAAAAGGGAGGTGGTGAACGTCAGTTCAATGGATTGTTTGATGTGTACAAGAAGACTCTTGCCAGTGATGGTATTGCTGGACTTTACAGAGGATTTGTGATATCTTGTGCTGGCATTGTTGTGTATCGTGGGCTTTACTTTGGAATCTATGATTCTCTGAAGCCTGTTGTGCTGGTTGGACCTCTTGAGGTAAAGTTTGATTCCTCTTCTGCTGATTATTCTGCACAGTTTATTGGGTTACATTGTTCCTGCAATATGGAAGGCTCTTTCTGGGTGCAGATGAAGGGCCTAATCAAAGATAGCTGATGATCTACTTTTGGAGGCCCTTTTTCTCTGGTTGCTCATGGTTACTGCTCTTTTTTGTTTTTTCAGGGCAACTTTTTGGCCAGTTTCTTACTTGGATGGGGAATCACCATTGGTGCTGGGCTGGCCTCATACCCCATTGATACTGTACGCCGTAGGATGATGATGACCTCTGGAGAGGCAGTGAAGTACAAGAGTTCATATGATGCATTCAAGCAGATTATTGCAAAGGAGGGTACCAAGTCTTTGTTCAAGGGTGCTGGTGCCAACATTTTGCGAGCTGTGGCAGGAGCTGGAGTTTTATCTGGATATGATCAACTTCAGATCCTCTTCCTTGGAAAGGCCTACTCAGGTGGTGGTGGTTAAACTTGGGGCTCTAGTTTCCCATTGATAATGACAAATTATGTCTAGCATCATCTCCAGGATGCTGACTTACAATTGTGAGAGAACAATAACCATTTTTTCCATGTTTCAAGTGGGACAATTTTATGATGGAGATGCTTATTATGTGTCAGTTCTGCACCTCCAGATATGGCTACTGAATTGGGATGGTGCATTTGTGTTCATTGTCTTTTTTACCTTTCTCATTTGTTCAGATACATGTGTTGGACTTCCATTCTCTCAATTCTTTCCAGGTGCTGTGATCCCATTGTCATGCTTTTTGTATCCTCCATTCAGGTCCACGGGTCAGGGTATGCCAGGAATTCTGCAATTTCAGTTTGCCATTTGCAACATGATTTTCTCCTGTTGGAAATTCAACTTGCCCATGGGACCCCTTCAGTCTTTGGCTGCCAAGAGTGAACCAACAGCCACAACACACCATGAGTGATGGACAGTGTGTAGACAGGAGATGCTTCTCCATTGGGTTCTGGTTCCCTAGTTCACCATGGTTGTTAGCTCATTTGTTTTTATTTTTTGCTACCTACCTTGAAATAAGCCACTAGCTGTTATCTATGTACTAACACACTAACCTCCAGACCTCCAGGTGCATGTACTCACTTAGTACATTTGTCTTACTAACTACAAGATAGCTTATCAAGTACAAAACTTAGTTTGGCTTCATCTGTAACTGAGTTATATGGATGGTCCAATGGATGTTGTGCTGGTGGCTGTTGGTTTGCTTGGGTCTCTTTGGCTGACCTGAGAATGGGTTGCATAACCCAATGATGAACAACTAGTGATGGAAGTTATAGATGCATCCAGATTGGTATTTGTGTGAGATTGCTGTCTGGTATTGTCATACAATACCAGTATTGTCATAGATCTCTATCATTTAAACAGAGTACAGTAGCTGATGTGTTTTGGGTTGTTGAGAATTTGGGGAGATTTGTAATATTGAAGGTAGCTAATCCTTGGAAATTAACTGATCCATATTTCTCCATAATGTTGAAGGACATACAGAAATCCTTTGGGAAGGTAAGAAGTGTCTCTTTGAACATGCTAGTAACGCTGGTTTGTGGTTTCAAGCAAGTAATGATGTTTGAAGAGTAACTTAATGTTGTCTGTAAAAGATCTGACATGGGCTTTGGTGTGGTGAGTATCAGTGTAGAACACTCTGGATCAGTTCACAATCAGTTTATAAATTCTGGTCACAACAATTGCAATATTCATACTACTTCACTAACAAAGTACTTTTGAAGTAAACTTACAACAATTTCCGCTGATTTAAAATCTTGCACGCTAATTTGGCGAATAAATTTGATAACAAACAGAAAATGGCAACGTATTTAGATTTTGAAGAATTCTCTTTCCTATTGCCACGACTATGACATCAATACGTCATTTATGCAGAAAAATATTCTCTTTGGGCACTTTCTTCGATACCAGCTCGGTATTATGGGAAAATAGTCCCACTCCGTTTTTTTCTCATGATAAAACCACCTCGTGTGAGGGTAGGTACTTGTTTCTGTAAAGCTTACAAGCTTACATCTTAATCTCCCAGGCATTTTTCTAAAAATCTTGCAATATTAAGGGCAAATTTAAGGCCCACGGTCGTTTAGTTTTTGTCTAGCAAATATTTAAAAACTTCTTCCAACTTTCCATGTCAATTACAATATACCATCTCATGAAAAACACAAATGCACCTCTTGTAATTATAAATGTCCAGAAAGTGTCAACTGGGCATGTCCAGGACCTTTGTGGCAATTGGTAAAACAATAAACACGAAGAAGTCTGGTACGCAAAGCCCTCCAATCCCATAGTTCCCTTGATGGGGTTGATATGACGAGATTCTGAGACAATGGAAAGCAAAAGAGATAAGACTCTACTTCAAAATTGGAGCCAGACCCCATAATGCTTTTATTGAATCCAATGTCAAGAACCCAAGGAAGTCACAGTGCTCTATGGAAGCCCCCAGGAACTCAGAAGGAAACACTGGAACATCTAGACAAAAGTGTTGGGCCTGGTGGCCTTGAAAGTGGTCTTGAGCTTCCTGCTAGGAGGCCGGATTTTGCGGTAGGTGAGAGGAAACTTGATCTTGGAGTCATGAAACTGCTTTGTATTCTCACGCTTGCACAGAGAGACAGGCACAGTTGCTGTCTTGATAATTTGGATGCATGGCATGCGGACACGATGGCGGGATGCCATCTCATCATACATTTGCTCTACAGCACCATTGAGAGTGATGTCTCGATACTCCTTGTACATGTTGTGGTAACCAGTTCGGCTCTGGTACCTCACCCAAATGCCAAAGTTCTTGATGGTTGTTGGGTGTTTCTCAAAGATCTATAAGGAAAAATCCATTAACAGTCCACCAATTAGAACAACATATAAAACTTACACCTTCTTTCTATTGCAGGTTGCACTGTCCATGCATGGAAGCTTGCCCTAGATGTAAACCTAAAACATTTTTCAACCAAGGCACGAGACCAGCTTTACCTCATTGATTGCCAAAATTTGGCCATGTGATTTCTTCACCTTCTGCAACTTCCTCAAGAAATACCTGGAGAACAGCAGCAGTCAATAAAGACAATTTCTGCAGAGAACAGGTGCCTCACATCAAGATCCACTGAACCCTGCCCAACTCAAAAGGAAAATTAAGCTAGTCTCAGCAGAAAACTTAAACTAGTTAAAATTAGAAACAAGAAAATTGGGAGAAAGAACTAAACCTACCAGAACTTGGATTTGGCTCGCACTTCATTAGTGGCCCACAGCTTCATTCGATAGGCCTTCGGTGTCTCATTGGTGGCAGTGGGCACTGCCCGCCCCACTACCTGGTATTGATGAAACTGCTCCAAACAAACCATTAACACTATTAACATAACTGAATGTGGTGGCAAGATCGTAATCCTTTACAAATTTCTAGTGGAGATGTGACGGTTCAACAAATATCTTTCAACATAACTCTGCAAATTGAATGAGCAAGAGAAATCCTACCTAACATCCAGGTTTATCTAAAATTACAACAGCACAAACAATATTCGAAACAAGTACAAGAATAGCTCTGTGACCCTACATGATGATCCTTCATATACCCTAGCCAATCGTTCCAGAAGCAAGACAATTCATGAGACCATAAAACCACAACTCGAACATATCTAACAGTATTGAATGTATCATGCAAACATGAGCACCGTTACATGCAGCAAAAAAAAGAAGGAAAAACCCTTGGGAAACTGGCAAACAAAAACCCCTGGAAGACGCATCGACAAGAACAGAACGACAAAAGCAATCAGGACCCTGATGAACCCCAAGGCACTCCGTATACACATTCAGACCGATTACGCACTAAAAAGATTAGTGTGATATGTGAAACATCCCAGTACAAACGCACTCCACAACTATATTAACCGAACACATCTGGAGACCCCCGAAAAACTCCCATGTTTGCTGGATCAACCAAATAGCGATCCAGACAGCATTTTCAGCATGTTGAGGCATGCCAGCCCAAAAAATTCTACGATCAACTGAACCAAGAACTGTGATCCCGTAACTCCAAGAAAATAAAAGCGAAAAACCCGAAAAAGCCCCCGTGCTTGCTGGATGCATATCATATCATCACACTTGGACTCTCAGTGACCAAACAGCTATCCAAACAGAGCTTTCAGCATGTTGAGGCGAGCTGGCCCAAAAACTCTAGGAACAACTAAGACCAGAAAATGGGATCACATCACTAAAATGCGAAAAAAGACAAGACACTGAAGACACGCCCAGATTGATAACAAATAACACAACCGAGCTTGTTTCCTCTACGGCTGGAAGATTGTATGTGTTGCAGGAGAGTTTGATAGCCTACCCGGAAGCTCATGGCTCGCTGCGTGTGTTGCACCGTAGATGCTCAACAGAGAGACGCCGCCGTGTTCCCGTCGCACAACCCCGAGGAGACCACGGAAAGAGAGAAGAATGAGAGGGGACATTCGGGCTCTTAGGACGGCCGCCGGGATTAGGGTTAGGGTTTCGTTCCTGGACGCCGTCACGAGTCACGCGACCAGCGTCTAAACCCTAGTGCAGGCGAAATAGAATATGCTGCCTTGTTTATGTGTCGCAGTGAACGATCAAAGCGAAAGAAAATTTAAAAAAAACAAGGGCTCCGTCACAAGAGCCTCTGTCCAAAATGATGCTCTTTTATGAAATCCAACAAGGAAATGGCAATGTAAATTACTTTGGTAGCTTGGATGGACACTAGGTAATCATATTATTTACAAAAAAAATGTTGATTTATTTATTTTCAAGAAAATGAAGATTATTTGTGAATATTCAAGAATATTTCACTTGTTGAAATGGAATTATGAAAATTAAATAATTATGCAAGAAACATGCATCCAAGTTGTCAATGCACTATTGTATACCTATTGTTTTGACCTTAAATTAAATGGTTGGAATTCTATTAATTTGAATATGTAGTTTGATTTATATGAGATTTTGTTTTTTGGGTGGCTAATAACATGACAAAGCATTACTAACCCGCCCCTTGAACTTTAGAAATGAGGCCAAAAAAAATGTTAACGGGGAAAAGTAAGACTGAAAAAAGTGGATCATGCATATACAATAATATATCGTACAAAGGTGGTGAAATCCAAAAGCAAACCAACTACTTAATACTAAGTAGAAAGTCCATAATCAACAAATAATGATAGTGGATACTTAAGATGAAAAGGTGGTGATTACAAAATAGTGCAACCAAACAAGCAATTACTACATTCAATAATACATGCATAGTAAGTGATGCAATTTAAACTAACTAAAATTTTCCATTATGGAGCTTTAACCATGTTGATCTTGGTTTGCAATGTTTCAAATTGTGTAATTCCTAGTGGCTTTGTGAAAACATTAGTTTTTTTTTTTTTTTTGTTGTTGTGCTATGAGAGTGTAGAAAATTTCAATCTCCTTGGCATGCACCTTTTCTCTCTTGTAATGATGTTGAATTTCTATGTGTTTTGTCCTTGTGTGAAAAACATGATTGTTCACAAGCTTGATACTACTTTCATTGTCACAATGTAACCACTTTGGCTTTTTTTCAAAATTTGTAGGTTTTTCAATAACATTCAAAACCAAATTTCTTTGGTATCATTTAAAAGAGCTCTATACTTTGCCTCATGTAAGATAGGGCAACTATGGGCTAAAGCTTATTGGTCCAAGATATTGGGTTGTGTCCAAGTTTTAGAAACATTATTATTGTGGATCTACAATTGTCAAGGTCTCGTGCCCAATTTGTCCATCCTTTTAAGTTGATATTGTTTTCATTAAAAAAAAAATCCCAAACTCAATCGTGCCTTTGACATATTGAAAAATATGTTTAATTGCCTTGAGATGAACTTGTTGAAGATCATTCATAAACTAACTTAGAAAGTTAATATTTGAATGTGTGTGTGAGAAAAATGAACTTCCTACAAGTTGTTGATAATTCGTTAAATCCATTGCTTTAGAATCCATGTCAGTTTATAATTTGGTTCTTTCATTCATGGATATGGTTACAATCCAACATTGTTGCATCTCGAATTTACAAAACTACTTCCAACCATAATTCCTCTGTACTAACAAGGTCCCCTTTTCAAGATAGATGAACTCTATCCCTATGTATAGGTTCATGAGACCCATATTCATCATTTCATATTGCTTGGTGAGTTCCTTTTCAAGGATCTCAAGCCTCTCAGTGTTGTCTTTGGTCAAGAACAAGTCATCAACATACAAGATTAATATCACATACCAATTTCTTTTCAAAATTTATATTGAAAAATATGAGTTGTGGTTAGATTCACTTCGAGTCAAACCAATAATGAGTTTTAAAACATCAATTTTGATGTACCACACCCTTGACATTTGTTTTAGACTGTAAAAAACTTTCAAGAGGAAACACACCTTGTGCTCTTCTCCTAATTGTGTGAATCGTTTTGGTTGCAACATGAAAATTTCCTCATTAAGATCCCCAAGGAGAAAAACAATTTTTACATCAAGATGTTTGATGTTCCATCTTCATTGAAAAACCAATGCAACCATCAAATAGATAATACCCCATTTTATAACTAGAATAAATGTCTCTTCATAATCAATTCCCTTTTGCTATTCAAAACCACGAGCAACTAGCCTCGCTAACTTGTGTAAGGCACCATTAGCTTGACATTTAATATTAAATACCCATTTTGTGGTAATGGGTTGTTTCTCAAAAGGTAATTCCACAAGTTTTCATGTTTGATTTTTGTGGATAAAATTGATTTATGATTACAAATGACTCTTCATAATCAATTCCCTTTTGCTATTCAAAACCACGAGCAACTAGCCTCGCTTTGAACTTGTGTAATGCACCATTAGCTTGACATTTAATATTAAATACCCATTTTGTGGTAATGGGTTGTTTCCCAAAAGGTAATTCCACAAGTTTTCATGACTGATTTTTGTGGATAAAATTGATTTATGATTACATTATTTGTTTCCAATGCGATTAAATGTTTTTGCATAGTTGTTTAATTTTAAAAACTTTGTTGGATAGACATAATTGAATGAAAGTCAAGGTGGCCCTATTAAATGATTGGAAATTTGAACTTGTGGTACCTGATCACTACATAAAAGGAGATGAGTTTCTAGTTCATCAACATTTACAAGGATTTGAATTTGTTGTCCTTGACCTTCATTGTTCAAAATAGAAGGTGTATTTGAATGAAAATTCATTTTAGTAAATGTTGTCATTGTTGTGACTTGGTTTGGCATCACCATTGTAAACGATAAAAGAAGTGATAATATGACCAAGTGGAATCATGGTCATGTCTTCCAATGTTTTGTGATCTTGAATTTGTGGTAGATTCAACATTAATTCATTAAAGACCACATCCTTGGTGATGAAAACATTTTGAAATGTTGCCCACACCCAAATAACAAATTCATTACATTTTGTTTTAAAACCTTTCCTTATGAATAATTTTCATCAAATTTAAATAGGTTTCTTTCTTAAACATTTGTAAACCAATGTAAAATCAAGTTTAGTGCATTATAAATTTTATAGCACACATAAGATCATATAAAAGGTTTTATGAAAAAATATGAACATGAAAGCATGAATTGGAAAAAAAGTTTAATGTTTCATCTTTAAAATTTTAAATACTTAGAAAAAATGTGTACAAATCATCCATTGTTTTCATATAAATCCACAAATTTTCATCATTGATTAACTTGTATGAAGTTTATAAAATTATGTTATTTGTTAATCATTAGGATAAAACCCCACATTTTGCAACTAATGTGTTCAACTCATTTTTAACTATAATTATAATTGAACACAACAATTATAATTACAATTTTTTTAACACAACTAAAACATGTTTTTCACAATTGAACACCAAAAAAACCAATAAATGCAAGTTGAGAGCGATGTTCTAGTTGAAAATGATAAATATGTGTCAACATTAGGATAATAATCACTTTAGTTGTAAACAATATTTACCATTATAATCAAAAGTTGTTTTCAATTATAACCCACTAGTGAATCAACTTTAGCCATTGATGTTGTGTGACATTATCAAATCTTGAATTGCAAGTTTGACTATGTTGCAACTAAGGTGGATAGATTGTTTAGGCATTACTTAAGCAACACATGGTGCATTCACATCCATAGGTTAGGCCATGTGGCACCTACATTATGCCACCTAAACATAAGGTTAAGTTAGGTCATGTGGTATTTAAACATAGGCCACCTAGGCTAAGTTAGGACACAATATGACATTTAGGTTAAGTTAAACCCAATAGCTTATGTGGACCTTAAATTAAACCTAAGCCATGTGGCACCTAAGTTATGTGTAGACCTAAATCACATGTCACTTAAATTAAGCCTAGACTTAAGCCACCTAGTATAGGTTAAGCCTAAACCTAAGCTATGTGGCATTTAACTACACAATCTTATTTCATTTTGAGTTTAAAGCAAGGTTGAACATTTAGGTCCAAACTAACTATTAAAAACCACCTACCTTTGGGATTGCATACTTATTAAGTCCTTAAAAAATATATATTTTACAAAATAAGTTTTAAATCATGATTCACAAATCAACTTGTAAATTTTCTTAACTCTTATGATCCAAAAAGATGTTATAATATAATGTAAAGGTGTACATTAAAAATTTCCCAAAAATTGTCAATTTCAAACCATTTCAAGTCTTTTAAAAAATCTTTTGAATAGCGGAAAAAAATGGTTACATTTTTTTGCGAATGATTTTGGGTATTCCATAGTTGTTAAATTCATTTCAAATTTTTCCAAATGTTCCCATACTACAACAAAAATATTGTTGTAGAAGTTCATCCAAAAGTTTCAACATGAACTTAAATAACCATTTATCACAATAAAAATTAAGTAGTGCTTACATCTTGGAATAACTTTTTATACCTAGTTTGAACAACTTTATTGGATCATCATAAATGACACTTATTTGTTTGCATATTTCTTATGTTTTTTTAATGTTTGTAATGCACCCACTTATATTGATTACAAGTTTAAAAACATGACAAACAATATGGGATAAACTTTTGGGAAGAATAAACATTCTCATGTATCCCATACAACATTATTTTTAGGTAATTAAATAAATACAATAATGATATAAGTAGGTAGGTTAAAAGGTAGGTAAATAGATACACTAAAATTAGATCAATGTAGGATTTAATTATAATAAAATTAATGTTTAATTACTTAGTTACACCTTAATTAATGTACCTTGCTTACACCACCTACACATTTATGCTAAATAAATAAAAGTAGGCAACCTAAATATGTGAGCTAAGTAAATATGTAGCTTGAAAGGGTCCAAAAATTACAAATTTGCACAATTTTCACCTATAGAATTGCAATATAGTTGAAAACAACATGTAGTTGAAAATGTTTTGGTTTAAAAAATGGCATTTTCACTTAGTGGATTCTTTTTAAATATTCATCATTTTTCATGAATGAACTTTCATCTCATTTACCATTTTTTTCTTACATTTTTTTTTATCAAATAAAGTACAAAAATTTGATTTTTATTTGTATGTATTTCAAAATAAATAAGTAAAACATATTATCCACCTTGGTCCTAAATAAGCTCATAGTCAAATGATTTGGACAAAAAAAATTATATTGTAATTATTTTTACTTATCATCAATAACTTATTAACCAATATTTAATCTATACCATAATTAATGTTATTGATCAAAATTGCTTTCATTAAATTTTTTTTTGCATAACATGTTGTAAGATTTTTAAAAAATCAACTAACAAAATATATTCAAGAAAATATAGGTGAAGTAAAAGAAGGCCCACCCTTGTCTTTGCATTGTTTAAAATTAATGTGTTAGGACCTTGTATTGTAATGTTATTCACTTAATTATCTTATTCATTTTTTGATATTTTAAATAATATTACATCTGGATTTTTATTTGACATTTAACATTCTTACTTGTGTTTGTTTATTAATAAGATTTAATTGCCTTCAAGTTTGTTTGAATATAATTGATCCAAGTCCTTATTGTGATTTTTTGTTCCCAGAAAAATACCTTCAAATACCATGGGATCCAAATTTCATTTGCTTGTTCAACTTGTCATTTGTCCATCATTGCTCATTCAAGCATGTTCACCCACTCACATCTTCACATGCTTGAACAAGCCATCACTCAAATTTTTGTATGGTTGGTCCACATGGTATTATGCCAACCCTAACCTTGTAATAGGTATTAAAGGATTATCACACTTCATCTACAACACCATCTAAAGCCACCAATGAGTTCTCTCATTTGAAATACTTTGGAAGCAAATCAAATATTTTCATATTTGTTTTCAACATAGTTGAAGAACACATTTGGAATTTTGTACAAAGGAAAATAAAATAGAATAAATTTTTTTTCAATAGTTTTTTCAAATTTCCATGAGAATGAATTTTCATTGGAAATAGAAATTGGTCTCACAACTTGTCTTGAATTCTTGATATTTGTGTTGAAAAATAGTAATTATTTTGCTTTTATAACCCTAACACACTAGAATTCCTATGTTGCACTAATATTTTTGTATTTATTTTAGTGTCGTAGAATATATTTTTTTGTTGGTTGTTGGTCTTTTGCATAAAAGTTGAGAAAAAAATCCCCCAACTAACTATTGATATGTATTTGTAAATTTGAATAATGCTTACCATTTCTTCACACATTACGATGATAATAACGATATAAAGCTAAAAGGTTAAATTGATTGCACTTTCAATCTAAGGGTTTGATGGTTTAAATATGATTACAACATGTGATTTCATGACAACTTTCACTTTTGTCTCATGTTTTCATTTCAAAATGAATTTGTATTATTTTAAAAAAATTTAACATCATATGTTTTCACTTCATGCAATTTCACTCAAAATATAAATTCCCATTATTTAGAAGAAAATATCTTCACATGTGGATAACCTAGATGTTGTTGAAGTAGGTGTGGCATGGGTTTTTGTCAATTGAACAAGTTCAAATGCCTAGAATTTTACAATGGGACTTTACAAACATCAAGACCACCTCTGAGCCCACTTGCAATTCAAACACAATTTACATGTTGATTGATTGTCACTATCCTTATATTTGCATTTGTTAGCACGGTAGGTGCAAACTCATACATTATCACTATATGTATAGGGAGATTCATTTTATTCATTAAATTATTATAATGAATTTCCTTTCATAGATAATGACATTGTGTTTTTCATGAAGATTGTTGTGTGCAAATATTTTTTAAGTTATTTCAAGGGGATAGGAAACCACCCATTTGTTCTTTGCCCTTCAACTTTTCACTTTTGCAAAGTGTTTCATTATGTTGTACATGCTTAAAGTGGTAGAATAATGTGTAGGTAATAGGTTTGCAAGGAGTTTTTTTTTTTAAAATAATTAATTTAAATTATTTTTTATCGTGAGTGACATACAAGATGCCAAGGAATGCCAATAGTAAAATAACCATGTCCAATAGTTCATTTGATGAGGCCTTTGTAGTGACAAGAACGACATTGAAACACCTTTCCCCCACCTTTGTGTGTATTGTACTAAATGCATTGGGAATGCCATGCCTGAATAGATTTTATTTTTTGGTTATTTAATGAACATGTAATGGTTAACCTTGGTGTGTCATCAAAGGTTTAATTGTTTTTATCTTGCAAAATGTAATTGATTCGTAATGTTTCATCAATTTGTTTTTTTTTGTCTTCATCAACATCTCATTCAATTTCATCAATCTTGGGGTGTCATTGGATTTTATTTATTTATATCCCATCCCAATTGGCCAACCAATCTTGAGGTGTTGTTAAGAAGGTTATTTTTTTCACCATTAACACTTAATTCAATTGATTGGTCTTGGGGTGGACCATGATACTCTTATTTGTTTTCATTATACTTTGTGAATACAAATAGTAAATTTTTTGACAATTTTATGCTTTTGATGAAATAATTTTCTAAAATTGTTTAGGAAATACATTATCATGTAGTAGCAAAAGAAGACAAGGTATGAAAAATCCCAATAGACTTTAATTATAATGTCATAGCTTGCAAGTGCTCAAGTTTGGAAATATTGTAGCCTAAGGTTAGTTTCCACATTGATAAAACAAACAATTAAAATTTTTTAAAAAAAATTGAAATTATATATATTTCCATAATTTATTATTATATTGTGATATGAATAGTGAAATTATTTAGAATGTAACATATGACAATTATGATGATTTTCAACATGACAACTTTATATTTTCACAAAATTTCATTTCACTATTTTGAGGATTATTTAATGATGAAACTAACCTTAGGGCAAGGTAGTTACAAACCAAATGGAAAATTCAAAGCATGATAAGGTCTTGCATTATTAAGAAACATGGATGTAGTTCACTAACCTAATTTACTAAGTTACCAATTTTGTGAATTAAGTTCATCACACCTTTGGGCCATTTCATTGTTACATTCATTGTCATTTCAAATGTGATCATTAACAGTAACACATTCAAATCAAATGTATGTGATACTTGAAATTATTGAAAAAAATTAATAATGAATTAAAACTAAGACAAAACATGGTCATTAACTTTAACATCCAACAATTTAGTAATCAAACTTAACATATAAAAACTAGTGTTCATGTGATGCACATAATCAATCAATCAATAAACTTGAAGTTGTTGTTTGAATTATGGTATTATGGCTATCAAATTGTGTGAGTTTAAGGAGCCCATAATAGATAAATATGCATTATTTTGGAAAACAAAATTCTCAATGTTCCATCAAAACACAATCTATTAAGTTCTTTTTTCCTTTTATCCCCTTCAACAAGTTCTTGAAGTTTCCAAAAAAATTGGCATTGTAAACATGAAAAAAATATAATTATTTAGATATTGTTGTGTGACTTTTTACATTTTTTTGGACCTTAAAAAAATAATTAAATAAAAATCAACCCTTGCATGGGGTAATGCTTTGCACAAGAATTCAAGTTGTGTTTGAATTTGTGTGAACATGTGATGTATTAGTGAACTAATTTTAATTCAAAATTACACTATAGCCACATTCTTTTTTGTTTATGCACTTGAGGTGACCAAGAAATGCAAATTACTTGTGCCGTTTCCTCTTTTTCATCCACAAGCTTGTGTATTCCTATCCATGTCATGAATAACTAAAGAATGCGCCAACTACGTTTACATAGTTTAGTAAATGCCAAATTGAAAATTATCATTGATATAGATTAACAAATGTGTGGGTGCATCATTGCAATTTTGTATTATTGCTTTCAAGGCATTTCATGTTGTTGGGTGACAAAAGGCTAACAATAAAGGAGTGCAAGTTGGATGGTGAAATAGCTAGTGGTTTTTTGGAAAGTATCTAGTTAAATAATCTCATTGAAATAACAACTCACACAAGTTGCATGTTAGAGGAACTTAATGCAAACAAATTATGCATTCATGGATGGCATGTTTCAACCACTATTGTGACCTCCATTTGGGGTTCTTGTAAAGACTTTGAAAGGATTTAAAAAAAAAATGATTCCTTTTATCCTTTCTTTTATGCAAGAATGCAAATTTCTTAACTTCAAAATTTAAAAATATGTTACTTAAACATTTTACAAATTAATTCCAAAAAATCCAAACAACTTTAAACAATTGATACAACCATTCTATCAAAATATTCACCTTTTTTAAATTTCACAAACTTTTTATGAAAATGCCAAATGTCCATCACATGAATTATTGTTTATCTTTTTTGCTTCCAATTTTGAAACATGCTCAAAATGCATTATAAATGATAAAGAAAAAATTGAAAAAAAATTAAAACTATATTCATTTAATTGACTATCGATGACCAATAGTGTTATCCTTTAAATGATTTTCAATCCAAATCCCAAATTCACCCCCAAACCCTTTTTTGTCCTCCAAATATTAAGTATCCATAAAGTGAGCAATTTAAAAAAAAAATGAATATCAAGTATTGAAATAATAATATTAATCACACGTGATTTGAAAAAATTAATTTTGGTTACATCAATAGTGAATGTTGCAATGAAAGTGGTAATGAAAAAACCCTTGCCAAATTGAAAAGTCAAGATACTATTACAAAATGTGAGTGCAATTCACTAGTCCTAAATGAATTCACTGTTTCTTCACTAGTCCCCGTTCATTACAATAAGGGAATTCACTCATAATCTAATGAGGGAATTCACTCAAAATCCAATGAAATCACTTGGCATATAAGGACACCTTTTGTTGTAGTGAACTGAAATCGCTTTTACAACTAGCAAGGATGGTAAAACCAATATAATTCATCATTGTAAAAAATACATATTTTTTTGGAGATCTTTTTTCATAATTTTCAAATTGGGCATTCTAGTTTTCAATTTGATTAATTTTGCAAATAAATTTAATATTAAAAAATCATAAAATATTTTATTTCTCTATTTATTGTTGGAAATCCAAATATATAATTTCAATGACGATGATTCATTGGAGTTCGTTTAAGGAAAACAACTTTAAATCACAATGTTCCCCTGGTGGCCATTTTTTCACAAAATTATTATTATTAATATTTTCCTTCAGTTGATTTGCTATTGGCAAAGGACAGCAACAAAATAGCCCAAGTTGGAAATCGAACTTAGGAAGACTATTCCATGAGAAGACTATTCCATGTGACGATTCCAACTGGGATTGTGGTTCTCCACACCTTTTCTATTTTCTTGGGAGCGCACGCCAAAATAATTGGAAACGAATTAGAAGACAAATTCCGCATGACGATTTCAAGTGGAATTGTCATCTTCTACCCTGTAACGAAAACTGATTGAGCTTCAAACCCTAAAATGTGCGTCTCTTTGCAGTTCCTCTTTCTTCTACTCCATCTTTTTTCCGGTTTTCCTTCGTCCGCGCATGCTTCTGTGAGAAGCGAATAGCGGGGTTTGGATCATAGTTTTGATTGTCAACACTCGGGTTGTTTGAGTTACATCACAGGAGAGGGACGGCAGGGGAGAAAATGGCCTTGCCGATGAACGAGGCGGACATTTTTGAGGACGTGGACGATGAACTGGCTGGGCTGACTCCCGAAGATATTCTTCGTCGTAGCCGGTTGCTCAAGAACGAGATCCGTGTCTTGAAGGTACGGAATTCTCCCCAGCTTTCATTGCCGTCTCTCTTTCTGATTTTTTTTCCCCCGGACTCCTTCTCTTCGCCTAGGGTTTGACAGTATGCGGTACTGAGCTTATCCCCTGCCTGCTAAAGGAGCTTCGTTGATTTGTATCTTGTTTTCATGAGCACGGCGCATGCTGACATCGGTTGTCTCTCCATGGGACAAGTGAGCATAGGCTTTTTGGTCGCAAGCATTTGGAATTGCCTTTAGTCATCCGTCATGCCATGAAAAATTGGCCGAGTAAATTGAATGATTGGTTCAGTACTTAGTACATAAGTAGGATACGTGATGCTTCAACGACAGTATAGCTGCAATCCTGCTGGCAGGATATGAGCCTGTGTTGGTGTGGTGAAGGATGAGACACATAGGCTCTCACTTGAGCATGAAGCAACCCGGGAGAAGATCAAGGAAAATCAAGAGAAGATCAAGCTTAACAAGCAACTGCCCTACCTTGTGGGCAATGTGGTTGAGGTACTAATTTTTCTTGCCAGCTTTCTCCAACCAAAAATCAATGCATGCCATTCTCGTTTGAATCTCGATAGAGGAACCACGAGTTCATGAATTCAAGATGAAAACAAGGCCAGGACAAAGCCACCTGTGGACTTTTGTTCCTCATGAATGCAGCTTTAATTGTGATGCAGATTTTGGATGTCAATCCTGAAGATGAAAATGAGGAAGATGGAGCAAATGTTGACTTAGATTCCCAAAGAAAGGGGAAGTGTGTAGTCCTGAAGACCTCAACTCGTCAAGTATGTGTTTCAAATACAATATATCTGCTGCAAACTATTGAAGGGTTCTTGTCTTTTTTGCCATGTGCATTGTGATGTGGTTGTGCTTATAAGCTGGGATTCTGACAAGAACTCACATCTGGCTGCAGACCATCTTCCTACCAGTGGTTGGCCTCGTGGATCCAGATACCTTGAAGCCTGGTGATTTGGTAGGTGTAAATAAGGACAGTTATCTGATTTTGGATACCCTTCCCAGTGAGTATGACTCACGTGTGAAAGCCATGGAGGTGGATGAGAAGCCAACTGAGGAATATTCAGATATTGGTGGTCTTGATAAGCAGGTTAGTAATGCCGTACGAGTTCAGGAAAACCTAGCCATTGAGCTAAACTGTGGTTGTCACTCTTGGTTATCATTTCAACCAGCTTATGTCACTTCTGACTTTGTTTTGAGTCAACAGATTCAAGAGCTTATGGAGGCAATTGTGCTACCCATGACCCACAAGGAGCAGTTTGACAACCTAGGTATCCGACCTCCAAAGGGAGTTCTGTTGTATGGGCCACCTGGCACTGGAAAGACTCTCATGGCACGTGCTTGTGCAGCCCAAACAAATGCTACCTACTTAAAGCTTGCTGGACCACAGCTTGTCCAGGTGATTTCTTGCTTCTTCTTCTCAGTTTTGTGTCCATCAGTTGTGAGGGTTCAATTGCACACTGTTGGACCCTTCAGAAGGGTTTGTTTTGAAACTGTGGCTTTGACTGGCACAGATGTTTATAGGGGATGGAGCAAAGCTGGTGCGGGATGCTTTTCAGCTGGCCAAGGAGAAGGCTCCTTGCATTATCTTCATTGATGAGGTTGATGCAATTGGAACAAAGCGGTTTGATAGGTATCCTTGTGGGCCTTTAGGTCTGCCATTCAAGGCTGAGAACTTTTGCCTGATGTACATTAGTCATCAAGGTCACTCTGTGCTTTACTTGTTTGTCCACTACATTCCAATTTGAGCTTGTGGCGCTGACTGCTTATGCTGTAATGACAGCGAAGTGAGTGGTGATAGAGAAGTTCAGAGGACTATGTTGGAGTTATTGAATCAGCTGGATGGCTTCAGCAGTGATGAACGCATCAAGGTGGAGAACCACAGCTCCCCTTTTCCCCCTTCCTGTAGTTGCAGAATTCTTATGTATCAGACTCTGATAGTGTGACAAACTCCTCTGGTTTACATGTTCTTTCATGCCTTATTCACAAGATGGCAAGTAGATAAAAGTATGCTGTGGCAGTGAGCTATTCTGGCAAAAAATTGGCAAATTTCTGATGATAAGCATGTTGCCAACAGGTTATAGCAGCCACAAACAGAGCAGACATATTGGACCCTGCACTTATGCGCTCAGGTCGTCTTGATCGGAAAATTGAGTTCCCTCACCCCACAGAGGAGGCACGGGCTAGAATTCTCCAGGTATATGCACTGTCACGCACACTTTGATTGCATGTTGCTCACTTCCTGTCTTGACTCTTACTGATCCCAACTGAGCTCACATGTTGCAGATCCATTCAAGGAAGATGAATGTCCGCACAGATGTTAACTTTGAGGAGCTGGCTCGCTCCACTGATGACTTCAATGGTGCCCAGCTGAAGGCTGTGTGCATTGAGGCTGGCATGCTTGCTTTGCGGCGTGATGCAACGGAGGTATGTTAGATGGATGATCTGTAGAGTATGGCAGTCATTATCATGTAGACAGCACTAGTGCAACAGATGGTGTTCTATCTTCAAGAAAATGAGATCTCAGCCTTGCAAATGTCGTTCTTCTTTAGACAGAAATTCTCAGTGTAACTTGTGAGCCATTGTGAAGTTTTCTCCTCAATCTCACTGTTGATTGTACCTTAACAAGTGAGAGACAATTATACTGCTTGTTGTTGTTTCTTCATTCTAGTTTGTACCTTTTGTGTTTGTTCTGTCTTAAAAAAGTCCTTATCTGGAAGTTTTTTCTTTGACTTCAAGGAAAAGTTTCAACCTTGTTCTGGCTTTCTTAATTATGAGTTTGGAGATTTCTTGATTCACATGAAAGTTATTTTCTTCTCAATCACATGAGTAGATAACTCATGAGTTTGTTGGATTGTAGGTCACACATGAAGACTTCAATGAAGGCATCATCCAGGTCCAAGCAAAGAAGAAAGCAAGCCTCAACTACTATGCCTAAACCTGAAGTAGTAACTGAGGCCGGGCAGATTGAACTTTAGGTGCAGACAGGTTAAGGTTAAACATTACAAGGCCTGCATTGGTACTGGAACTTCCACAAGTCAAGAATGCTTGGGCTGTAGCAGGAGTGGTCATACAAATACAATGAGCATTGATGAAAGGAAGTGGGTTTGCTGGATGAGATGAGATTTCCTCTTTATTCACAGGAAGCAATTGCCATTTGTGTATCCAGTTAGAGGCCAGAATTCAGAAGCAAGCTTGACAATTGTATCAATCTGGATGCATGGAGCTCACAGTTTTGCACCGTTCTTGTGTGAAGCCTGGCTCAAAACTTCGAAGTTTACATAAAATCTCAAAAGATCACTAGCTTGACACAGTGGATTGATCGTGGTTCTTTCAACATGCAATTCAATTATCCTGAACTCTCCCTCTCTCTCACAGCCTATGAGCCAAGCTGTGAAAAGGTAGAAATTGGGTGATCGTTAACCGTGAATTGTTGCAGAGAATATCCCAGAAATCAGTCTTGGGCATTCAAACCTTTTTTTTGAGTTGGTTTGGTGTCAAGTTTGCTGGCAATTTGTTTTTCATCTTGTGCAAGATTTCAATTCCTTGCAAATATGGTGGGTAGAGTAAATTCTCTCTATGTGTAAACACAATGATGGGCATTTTGAGTAGGGCGACTAATGTTTTTGCTGACAGCAGGAAGCCACCCTGTTGAGAAAGTCATACAGATGGATCCATTGATGCTATTGACACTACTGTCAACCTTAAGCAACTTTTGAATTGTATTGAGTGGAGCTTTGCCAGCTTCTGTCTGGTTTTGATGCTGCTGTGTGTTGTGAATTGGTGGTACTATCCCTGTGTGCTACTCTTCTATTGCAGAGTGTGTGGTGTAGCACTTCTATCTCTTTGTAACAGGGGTCTGAAAAGTCCATGCCTGGTAAATCTTGTGTTTCTAAAAGATGACCAGCAGAGTACAATGTTAGATTGATAGCAGAATTCCAACTGCAAATTCTCATGTTGAAGTTTTTTTTGGTACCAACTCTAGATTTGTGGGGATCTTTTCAATATGTTAGCTTGGGTAGGAGATCATCCAACTGCCCTAATATTTGGACATTTCAGGGAGCAACTGTTATGTGTCATCTTGCCTGCAGATAAAGAGGAACAAAAAGGTAATGTTCAACTGCTGCAGAGGTATTGTGTCCTTTACTATGTGAGGCATACTTGCAGAAATTCCTGAATGCAGTCAGGGCTGCATGTAGTTGTGATCCATGGATTGCTGTTGGAATACAGTGCTAATGGATGTCCCAGATTCTAGTCTTCATGCACCATTGTTTGAAATTTGTTGTAGCACTGCATGAATTGGGATCAAATTCATGCCACCAACCACCAGTTCCTTTTAGTGATTATCCAACCTTCCAAGATGCTTGAGAGTGCGTCTCAAGTTGGGAAGCCATGTTGCCTGGTACGTGGGAATAGCTTAGGCTCGGACAAACTTCCTGGATGCTGGAAGTACTGAAAGAACTCTTGAGAAGATGCAAGACAAGTGTCTTCTGTTCATATTTTGATCAAAAGTATTCGTCAGATGCAATTTGTACTGAGCTCATTGTGATTGGATAGTGCAGGTCACCATTCATGACCCTAGCATCAACAAGCTCAGCCAAGTAGATAGAGCTGGGGACATTCCAATCATAGGTACAGATGACAATTACCCATGTAGACTGTGTGCTTCTGAACTTGCTGATATCAACAAATTTTGTAGAAAGCAGATTCATTGTTGCACATTGCCAAACTTTCTGATTTTCTGAGTGAGTATTTGAGCATATAATTAGCAATGGTAGTTGAATGAACATGTACTTGGCATATTTAGATTGCATAATTACTGGATTTGGCCGGGATTTCTGAATTGACACCATCTTGCTGACTTTGCTGCAAGGCAAGATGGAGTGACCACCTCACATTTCTTTGCTGGAAACTTGAACTTGGTTGTTTTCCTCTTTTTCTGCAGAGGTCTGGAATTCCATATCCACAAGCCTTGTTCTTTGTTAGACAAATGTCTCAATCAAATCAGCTTCTAAGTCTACAAACTTCTCCATGGTTCAAGGCTGCAAATTTATACAATCATGTTGGGGATCACATCTTAACATGCTAGGTGAACCGAGGACTCAACAGAATCCTAAGAACTGCACTGATAACCATCAGGGTCTGTTCCTGTTCCCTGATTTGTGTTATGTCTTGTACATGTCACACTGAGGAATGGCCCTTTTGTTTCAAGGACCTCACCATAGTAGGGCCTCCAAGTGGGTGGTGAAGGTAATCTGATACCACAATTAGGATTGTCAAGTCCTAACTACTCTACAATATATGGTAAGGAATTATCACTTGCATCCAAAGCACCAAGTTCCATCCATCTTACATAAGTTCTCATCACTTATTTTTCTATAATATACTCTACTACTGATAGTGGGGATTACATTGAAATGGTCAAAATTCTCAAAACTCTCAATTGAACTCTTGAAACTGTCAAGCCATGAGTCCCATAAGGTTGTAAGCTCATAACTCTCACATACGAGTTTTGATCAAAAAGCTTCCAAGGGCAAGTAAACCCTTCAAGGACTCTAATTTCAAGTCAATTTGCTTCCAAGTCATTACCCCCATCTTGACATGAGTTCAACAAGAACCTGTTGAGGTTCTCCATCATGCAGGATCTTGCAAAGATGAAGTTGGTTATGCTTACAAAAGGCCTAACATGAGATTCTCAGGGTTAACCATCCAATGCTGTAGCATCTTGTCAACTGGGTATATATATGCACCTCCAAGCGAAACCTTTCTCTTAAAAATGAGATCATATAGACACACTGAAAACCCCTTCTCTAAAATGGCAATTTTGGTCTGTGGGCAATTAGAATCGAAGAAAATAAAATCCAGGACGCAAATCAGGAGTTAATGCAGATGACGATTACCTTGCTACAGCAAAAGAAAGCAGAAGAGAACAATCCTCGAAGAGAAGGCGAAGAGGAAGGGGACGACGAAGACGACGACGACGACAGGAGAGAGAAAGGCCGGGGATTTCTGTCATCTGTATCCGAACAGAATAATGTACAGTCTCAAGCTTCTCATCCACAATATCATCCACTTATGGGGGGATGGAGGTCGAATTTCCATGAATAATGGGGCTTGGGAATGGATGATGGAAGATGGGAGATGAGGAGGAGCGCACAAAGCAGAAGCTTTGCCATTTTGGTCGCCCTTTTGTCTCTGGCTTTCTTTCTCTCTTCTCTCTGCACTTGCGTCGTGTTCTCCTCCTCCTCCTCCTCCTGCTGCTGCTGTCGTCCTCGCCTTCTTCACGCCAATTCTTCGGCCCGATCTGTTCTCCACGAGTTGGAGGAGCTTCGGGACTTTACGGCGTCTCGGATGATGCAGAACGGCGTTCAGTAGTGCGGGTGTGGAAGGAAGGAAGGAAGCCTCCGGTTTTGTTGCCGCTTGCCACTCGTTTGGTTGTTTTCCGTCGTCTTCAGCGTTGTTGTTGCGAATGATGCGGGTAACGCAAGTGTAATTTGAGTGTGAGGAAGAAGAGGAGGTGTTTTTCGACTACCGTATTGTGGATAGGAGTTTATAGGAAGGTAAGTAGGTTATAGCTCCTCTTGTAGAAGAAAGATGGCTATGCGCGGGTTTTGTGGTGTACGATGGGGGAGACTGCTTCTTGGATGCGATCATGGTAGTGGTGTCGATATCGGACGGAATCGATAGGCTGTTGCCGTGATTCCGTATGTGAATGTGGAAGCAGAAAACGCGTGTGCAGATAGTGAACACAGCAGCATGTTTTGTTGAGGAGGAAGGAAATGCGGTGGCTGTAAGCCCTGTTTGATGTGTTCTTGGTTCTCGCGCTCCTCGATCTTCTCCAGTTGCAATTGTTCCGAGAAATAGGTTCCGATGTCGTGGTTCGCCAGTTCATTGTCTCTCAAGCCTCGTCTGTCCTCGCCGCGGCAAGGAGATGCAGCAGGCGACAACGATGATGAAGGAGCAGAAGAAAGGGATGTAATAAGTGAACATGCTGCTGCTGCTGCAGGAAAGGGCGTGAAAGAGGATCTATCTGAGCTGACCAAGAGTCTGACCCGGCAGCTATGGGGTGTGGCATCATTCTTGGCCCCTCCTCCTCCAGCGGAGAAATCCAATATATCACCACCAAAGGCAGTTGTTGTTCAGGTACCTCAAACGGATGAAGGAATCCCTTTGAAAATTGGTGAGGAAAAGGAGAATGATGCCGAATCAGAGAGTAGTGATGCAAAGGAGCATTTGGCCCACTTTGCCATATCAGGAATCAGTGCAAGGGATGAGGGTACTGGCATTAGTGATTCTCCAAAACCATCTTCTTCACCAAATTCTGCAGGGCAGAGACTAATAGGGTTTCGAAGCGACCTAGCAGAATTGAGGGGCACTGTAGCAACAAGCTTCTCACGGATTCAGTCAGTCATTCGCAGTGTTACTGCTGATGAAGATGAAACTGGAGGAGCCTTGGAGACTTTTACAGAGGGGAGTGAGGATGGTGATCAACAAAGCCCTGCAGGCCATGGCCCTAGGAATTCTGGTTTCAACTCCCTGTTTGGGCCTTTGTTTGATGGCATGCTTGCAAGAGAAAGCCCAGCACAGACTGAAATAACTGACAGATCATCCTTGCCTCTCACTCATACAGCACATGATGCACAGGCCAAAGAATTCGAACAACATACTATGGTGAAGTCCTCTATGCAGGATTCTTGCTGTCTTGTTTTTTTGATGTGTCCTGCTTGCCATGACCTAGATTTCAGGTGCAAAGATTTGTGTGTGATGTTGGTAAGGAGGTTCCGAGTTTGGTTGGACTTGTGGTGCACTTGCATTTGTTGTCAAGTGGTCAATGGCAATTCTGAGGATTGGGAGGTATCAAGATATGGGATGTCAAATTGAGCAGTTCCCATATTCCAATCGATTCCTGGTCTCATTTTCTCTCAACAAACCTTGCTAGAAGTTCAGCTTCGTTGGACTGGTTTACATTGCTGGAAAGTGTGGTGAGATCTGGTGACCGCAGTCTGTAAACTCTGGTAACTCTGGGTTGAGGTCTGTCTCACTTTTGAGGACCATTTTCTTGTACAGGATGCTCAACCCAGTGCACTTTCCAGTGGTTTTGGCGAATTGTCAAAGTTTGCTTCCAGCCTGCTCCCATTTGCCCGTGACATGGTTGGTGAATTTTCTGATAGGGAGTATGCTGTGGGTGTGACGGATGAAGTGGTGGCCTTTGCAAACAACATTGCAATGCACCCTGAGACCTGGCTTGACTTCCCCCTGGCAGATGAAGAAGACGATGATGGTAGTTTTCTGGCCTTAAACAGTCCTCCAGTTATGTGGATTTTGTTTCATCTAATCATTGATTTGGTTGTTCCCTAACCAGGTTTGTGCTTGGTGTTAAAACAGATTTTGAAATGACAGAGGCACAGCAAGAGCATGCTGATGCTGTGAAACATGAGGCATCCAGGCTGGGAGCAGTGCACTTTGAGCTTTGCCCAGATATCATTAGCAATGAGCGCTTTTGGAAAATCTATTTTGTGCTCCTGCACTCACGCCTCAGCAAACAAGATGCGGATCTTCTGTCAACACCCCAGGTATTGTGGGAAGGCTTTCTCTGGAAGTAGAGTTCAGGGTTTCACTAGATTTCTTGCGTACTCTTCACGATAAAATATTGAGACCCTGACCTCGTGTGGAGTCCATCTCTAAGGTCTGCAAAGGACCTGCCCTATTCTTAAATACCAATGTTTGAAGGAAACAAAGGTCACTGCTTGGATAAAACAAATGGATCTCTGTTGCAGATTGTTAAGGCCCGTGGCCTCCTTCTTCAACAACTTCAGGATGGAGAAGTTGCTGTGGGTGAAGGAATTCCTGGCCAGTCTGGAGAGAAAGAGCTTGTGATGGGGAATGTAGGTGTCGGGGTGAGCTATGATGAGCAGCAAGTCATGAGAAAGGATGTGGATGATATTGGGATCAATCTGATAACTACAGATGCTCATGCACCTGCCAGGATTGAGTCTCTTGCTGATACTCAAGGGAGTGAACAGCCAAGCACAGTGGAATCTGCGGCTCCTACGCTTGTGGATGATGAGACAGAAGTCAATGAATGGCTGGAGAACAGTGATGATGAGAATTCAGGCAAGAAAGAAGCCATTGGGGACACAGTGCCAAAAGGAGCAATGAATGCAGGTAACTTTGTCAATTTGGAATGTGAGGCCTGGAAATAGAATATGGGGGTACAATGGTTGTAAGTTGGGGCCTACCACACCCAGAGTATGACTGAGCCAGAGGGCTGCTATCTTCCCATGCAGAGAACTGAAGTTTAATTCTGTTTTAAAGGAGCTTTCATTTGTGTATTTTGTGATCTCGTCCCCTAGGCATTTTGTCACTGTGGGCCCGTTACTTTGGTGTAGAGAGCCTTATGTGGTCATTCAGAGGGATGTGTCTGCATAACAGATAGTGCTGTGATGAAAAGAAAAATTATTATGTGAAAGAACATTTGCTTTGATCATGTCTGCTTTTTGCTAACGCATTTTGTAGGACTTACAAATGCAGGGGGTTTGGATAATGCTGATGAGGACGTCTCTTTCAGCGACCTTGAAGATGATGAGAATGATATCAACCAGGGCAAGGTATTGTGCTGAAATCATTGTCACATTGAACAGAAGAATCCTTGGAGAATGCTACATTCTTTGCTTTCTGCCATCTGTCTTTCTTAGAAAAATCTGTAGGGGACATGGGCAAAGTTGGAAATTTTTTCAACTCTGTGAGGTTAATAATTAAATAGGGGCCTGCTTAACTGCTTGCAAAGGACCGACGACTTGGCTCTCATTGGCCAGGATGCAAGCTTGCTGGTACAGGGTGAGATTGAGATCGACAAGTCAGGACAGGGCACCAGCAATGATCCATCTCAAGATAAAGAGTTTTCAGGTGACACAACACCTGGGAGCAAGTTTGAAAGGGTTGAATTCAATGACTGGTTTACTGTCAACGAAGAAGATGTCGCCAGTGCAGACTCGTCTCCTTAGGCCAGTCCTGAACTGCTCATATGCCTTTAATAAGCTCCAGTGGCTGCATGACCCCTTCCCCCCCCCCCTCCCCCCCCCTCCCCCCTCCCCTCCTTTTCTCTCCCCCCCCCCCCCCTCCTCCCTCTCTCCTCCTCTTCTTCTCTTCCTACTCTTTCC
>Ga0116227_10001767_pt1 | contig 49032 bp, 38 predicted proteins | sample S1TSphgellanicum_FD_89693 | JGI IMG/M metagenome (GOLD analysis project Ga0116227, IMG submission 89693) | Host-associated microbial communities from peat moss isolated from Minnesota, USA - S1T2_Fb - Sphagnum magellanicum MG | ecosystem: Host-associated > Plants > Peat moss > Unclassified... | reverse complement strand
GTTTATTAGAATTTTTATATTTAGAGGTTGGGGTGTGAGGGGGGTTTGGGTGGGGGGGTGGTGTTGGGGGGGGGGGGGGGGGGGGGGGGTCAACTCCACTTTAGCTGGTGACTGGGTGAGGTGTGGGGTTGGGGGATCCCCAGGTGGTAGCAAAAACAATTGATTCCCTTTGTGTTTCTTTTAATGGGGCATTTGTACTCCAGATTTCTTTGAATAAAGTTGCTTTGGGGCTTTGGTGGAGGAATGGGTTTGTCTCACTCTTGAGTGCTGACTTGGCTGCACACAAACGTCCACCATTTTTGGTGGAAATTGTATACAGTGGGCTATGCCCAGGGATTACTAGGGGAAAAAGGGACCAAAGAACCTAGTAGGAGCTTCCCACCTAGTAGGAGCTTCCCAACCAATTGCAGTGTTTTTAAAATTTCAGCAGTCCAAATTCACCACATATTTCTGCCTTCAAAATTTCCATTCGTTTATACTAAAGAAAAACAGTGCAAAATTTGAGCACTTTTTGCGATTTTTCCCTTGAAAATATTTGAGACAAAAAAAAAGGCAAACACCAATTACATTTGTTCAAAACACACACACAAACACATATATATATATTGGCAACATAAGGAACACTGTTTTTTTTAAGGTGAGATCTCATCATAGTTTGCTTTGAAAATGATCCATCTCTTTACCTATACAAAAAATAGAAATAAAGTCATAGCACAGGGAAAGGCAAGGCAATTTGAGAGCCCAAAAAACACACAACATGCTGACACAGAAAAGAAAGTGTAAGGTAAAATCCTAGCAGGGGCATTCCCAAAAATAAGGGGCCTATTTGTAGGGTAAAGCCCCAGGATGGAGCATGAGCAAAATATCTAACCTAGGAAGATGACAGTGTTTTAGGGAGAGTTCGAAAATGAAATGCTCACACCTGTGGGCATATTGTTTTCATAAAGTGTACTTTTTAAGGTAGAACTTTGTTTTAATCGAGTTGTAGAGGAAAATTAACATATGAAAAAAAGCAAGATTGTTTTATTGTGGACAACCAGAAATTAATATTTTTTTAATTGTGAAATTGTTATATCAGGTGCATCTATAAAAATTGGAACAAACCAATTACCAAATTCACTCATTATCGCAAGCATAAGCATAAAATAGATTGCTAAAAAAGTGTGAGTTGTTATTAACATATTAAAAAGTGAATGATTTCCATCAAAAATTTGATTGCTAGGTTGTGCTAATTTCATACGAATTAATGTTGAAAAGCATGTGCCATTATTTCAACAATGGCTTTGAGAATACAACATAAAATGTCTATATCTTTGTGGTTTGTAGAAAACAGTCATCTTTGTACATAATTATTCATTTTATAATCTCATCTTTCAATAATATCATGCTTTGTTGAGCTAATTTTGACTAATGTTTTTCACAATTTGAAAAAGCAAAATTTATCATAAATTGTTTAACGAAAATAAATTACTATGTTCTTTTGTAGATTGATGCAAGTATGCTTCTAAATAATTAACAATGTTTTTAACTTTTGCTTTATTTGTTGATGCAACACAGCTTACAGTGTCTCTTTGCACTTCAATGCACAACATGTAATTATATCATTTATACATAATTCTTTGATTATTTGCATAGTCTTTGTCATATTTTTTCCTCTGTGATATCCACTGGATACCTGGCAATTATCATGGGGAAACAATTTAATATTAAAAAATCGTGGATTTTTACATCATGTAAACACCCTTGACTAGGGGCATTATTACTGGGATCGCGATCGGTTTAGCTCTGCCTTGCATGGCCCTTATTCAAGTAATGCTTGCGGCCTACAGCCCACACTTAAATATATTAAGCCCTACTTTTCAAGCGAGGGAATGGAGTGGACAGCTGATTTTGCCAGGTGCACCTTTCTGGCCTTGAGCAAGTACCAGGCTTATTTAATGAGTGAGCACCTGCCTGGCAGAATGAGGCCGTCCAAGGCCTAGTCACTAGTGCTAAAAAAATTTTAAAAAACAATCTATGCCTGCCCAGATCTGGACAGAGATCTAGATAGCAGATGATAAATAAGATGACGAGGTTGCACTAGATAATCGCCGATGATAATTGACATGACAAGTGTTGTTGCACTAGATAGCAGATGCGAAATTGGACAAGTGTTTTAGTCAGATTATCTAAAAGTATAAACCATATAAACCAGCGTTCTTGAAGCAATGTACACACAAAGTATCATGAGAAAATTGGAGTTACAAAAAATTCGTCAATTTTTACACCATGTAACACCCTCATTAGCAGAATTTGGCCCACCTCAGATTCGCCTTGCACAAGTCCTTGTTAAGGTAGTAATGCCCCAAGCCTCATATGTTGTTACCTTACACTTAACCATTGTTGTCATCGAATTAGAGAACCGGTTCCAATGTGTAAGTGCCATCTTCCCTTTTAAAAAAAAACACTTGAATGAATTGCCTGAAAATCTGTGGTTCTTTATCAGCTCTTTTATGTCAATTAGTGTGGCTTGTTCCCTTTGCCTGAGTGTAAACTCGTCACTCAATTCATTTCTCCTTCCAAAAACTAGTTTTTATAATTTTGTTGAATTTTCAATGGCAAAAATTTACTCAAAACTCAATATCTCTTGCACCCTAGGTCTAAAAATTACAAAATTGTACTCCATAAAATCTTACTCATTGAGGGCTTTTCAACAATACCAAAAGCATGCCCCAATTTAATTCAAATATATAGTTTTGAATTTATAAAAGCCCCTTCTATAAATTTTAAATAACAAAATTATTCAATATTCAATAACTTGTGCATCCTAAGTCTAAACATTACTAAATCACCTTACCCTACTCGTTGAGAGCTTTTGAACAATACTAAGTATGTAACTATCATGGTTTCAGAAATCTCGACATGACGAACAAACAAATGAGCTTCCTTAAGGAAATAGATTGCAAGTTCCTTGAGTTTGTGAAATAACCATAATGAGGCGTTATTAACAAAATCAAATACTTGCAAAACATTGGTATACTGTAGTACTTTTTCAGGTTCAACACTCAAGCGCCAAATAAATATTTCAGCAATTAAAATAATAATTTATTAAATTTTGGCAATAAATATACATCACTTCTTTGGTAGGTTCTCTTCCAGTTGAACCTCTAAAGTAATGAGAGACCTTTTATAACATTTTTTACTGCTTATTTTGGCAAAACTGGGGAGACATAATATTCCACCAAAATATAGTATAGAGAAATGTTGTCACCTACTGGATGTGTGCTTTGTAATGGTGGATTGGCTCCTGGGTTTCCACCAATTTTTGTAATTTTCCCTCCCTTATAATTTCCCTAAATTTCAACATTCAAATAACATAATTTCTAGAAAATTTGGCATTTCAAAAAATAATTTAATTATTACGGAACCTGAAAAGGTCCTACCTATAAACTGCTGAAGGATGGTGGTATGTAGTATATACCAATTTTGCCCATTTATCTAAATGTTTCAACTATCTAGAGTTGTAATAAAATTAACAACACTAAATCCGAGTTCCAGAACACCTTCAATCCATACACTAGGGTCAGTTTCATTATTAAATAATCCTTAAAGTAGTGAAATAAATTTATGTGAAAATATGAACTTGAGGTGTGGAAAACCATCACAATTATTGCAGGCTACAATCTGAATAATTCCACTCCTCATATAACAATATCACAGTAGATCCTGAAAATAATAATAATTTCATAAATTTTGAAACGAGCTAGTTTTTTTGGAAAATAAATAAATTATTCGTCATGTCAATGTGGAAGCTTAACCTAGGCTATGATATTAAATTTCATCATCAATCCGTCCAAAACGTGTTCTCATAGATGTGCATGTAATACTATAACAATGGCTTGTTTTGTTATTATAATAATTGTATTTTCTAGGATTGATGAATGAACAGTGCATTTTATCCATGAACGTAACTGGGGATGTCTTTCATGCATTGTGGATATGCTTTGAAATACAACTGATATTTGTGTGCCTAGTTGTCTTGACTCTTGGCTTGAACAATGAAGTAGCATTTGACCCAAAAAGATCACAACATATCTCCTAGACCTAACCTATGTTAGACCAATCCTAGACTCTAAACCCTAGACACAACAACCCAAATGCCCCATTCAATGTTATTTTGGTCCATTTGGTGGTGTAACCAAAGGTGGCATCATCCCAAAATTTTAAGAAACCAAATCTGACCTTGTACTACATATGATAGTCAGAGGCAATAAGGGTAGTTCTATATTCTTGGCTACCTACTGGAACTTATCGTAAATGTCTAGCGATTTGAAAAAAAAATCTTGAAATCTGGCGATTTTGGGCCTTTTTCTTTTGCCTGAAAAAACCCTTTGTATAGGTTATAGGTTGAAATCACATTTTTTCAGCTTGAAATTTGGCGAAAATTTGCCAGTTCAAAAAACACTAGCCCAACTTTTGTCTCTGGTTTTTCGCTTTCTGCTCTCTCAACCTCTTTAAGAAAGCATCTCCAGCAGTGCTCAGTATGCAACCCTCCAAAAATAATTTTCACATCCAAGTTTAGTTATTTACTTTTTTGCAACCCCACCCATAAAATTGAAACAGAGACAGCAAATAGGTGGCGGACTATTAATAGGGAACCACCTGGACCAATCATTATGATAGCCCAATCTAGAAACACTCAGCAGCAGCCAGATCATATTTATTACACTCTTTTGTGCAGGTGCACAACGTTGCTGCGCCATTTACCAGCCACGGCAAACTTTGTAACTATGCTGACCCAAAAGGATTTCCTGAGCTAAACCGGCATGTTTTGACTTTCCGTTACCCAATCTTACTGGGCAGGATCACATACGGAGCACCGCTGGAGATGATCTTAATAGTCTAAGAGCCAAATTTGGCTGATGCTCCTCCTTTGACCCATGAGGCGAGGCAGCTTCCAAAATCTTTTTAAGATGGGTTTCTCTTCGTAGGTGCCACTTGCTCTAACCTTGTTAATCTTTCTCTTCGTGTATTGCATTGTAACTAAATCAAGCACACACGAAGAGAAAGTGCTTGATTTAGTTACAAGGCAAAAGATCCATGATTTTGGCACACACACATAACTGGTTGATGGCTTATCCGAAGTATTGAGATTGGACTGGGCCAACAATTTCTTCCTCCAACAAGGAGCCTGTCTGACCTGGAAATCTCACCCTGATCAAGAATTTATTGTTAATGTAGATGTGCCAAAAACCAACTACAATGGTCAAAAAGGTTTGATTCAGTCTATTGCTAGTAGTGTTTTGTTATGGGCAAATTTTTGCAACTTTGCTATTTTTTTTTCCAGAAATCAGAAAAAAAACATGAAAATTTTGTGGATTTTAAGGGGCTTTTTGCCATTTTTTGAAATAAAAATAATTAAATTAGCCACATCTAGACATAGGTAATTCCTAGGTTGTCACTTGTAGCATCACTTTTGTAAAATGGTTGTACTACCTACCTTGGACAATTGCCTTTTAATGCCAATTATGTGAGGGATCCTCTCCAATGCAAAAGAAAATCATGATTGCTAGGGATGCTGGTTTTGGAGATCTTATTACTCTCCATGGGAGAACTTTTTCCATTTCTCCTAAGCAAGGTTTTTGTTTTGAATGAAAATTTGCAATATTTCGAACTAAATATTGGGTTGGTGAATCACAAAGTGGCTTATTTAATTTTTAAATAACCCAAATTGCAAAAACATCATTTATAATCTTTGAATGTTGCCATAATGAAAACAACACAAAGCCATGCTACTAAAGGAAAATCATTGTTCACAAAGGGTTGACCATCTTTTGACCTAGAATTTTAGATCTTTTTCATAATGACCATCAACTTCATAAACATAACCCTTCCTTCAAACCTATTTTCACTAAACAATGCCCCCCACACCCCCCCTCACTTTTCCCTTATTGATGTGCAAGCCTTCAAGTACATATTATACATTGCCACAAACTTGCAAAATGGGAGTTGTTTTTTAATGTGCATTTCACATTAAATCTTTAGAGTCATTACTTTCAAATTGAGCTATTGATCAATGCATGTAGGTCAACAAGAAGGTGGCAATTCAATGTTCAAGCTTCAAGAACATGTAAAGGCCCAATTACTAATAAATTCCTAAACCCTTCAAGCAACAACCTTGTTTGTTTCATGTAGTTTTGACTCTTTATATGTATTCATTGCTCAATGTTTCATAATTGTGCATTGTCCATCATCTTTGTGTTTTTGTAGCTTGTGAATTATGGGTGTAATCAGAATTCATATTCGTTTTGCTCACTACTTAATGTTCAATGGTGTTTGTGTGTATAGTGTTGAATATTGATTCATTAGGGCACCAATGACCTCTAGGTCCTTGTGGTTTGAATTCCTTGTGTGAAGCTCGTGCACATTGTGTTTGAAATGCTTGTGTGAGGCAATTGGTTTGAATTTGGCAATGCAATATTCTTAGATAATGATTAACAAAAGTCGAAATGTGTGTGTGCATTGCCACACTCAAATTTTGTTGGAAATTTATATTTGAGGTGAATCCTTTCTATTAAACATTTTAAATCTTGAGTTGAATTTATTGATTGTGATTTCAGAATCATTTTGCATTTTTAGTTGTAATCATGTTTCCACACTTGCAAGTTTCAAGTAATTTTAAGTTGAAATATTATTTCTTTGGTGGTTGAACCCTAGGAAAAGCCCTTGCACCTAATTATTGTTTTTTTGTGATATACCTAAATCCAATCATATAGGGGAACAAAGAAAAAGGTTGTAAAACCTTAAATTGATCATTTCTCCACTTGATAATTTGAACATAATTTTTAAAATCTTTGAACGTTTTGAATACCCTATTGTTGTTGGGGATGGGTGTGTTATTAATTCCAAAAAAATGAAAGAAAACTTTTGATACTAATGTGAATTACAAGTTTCAATATGTATGGATATAAAAATGCCATGGGTAAGGTTTATTTTCAATGAAGTTAACCTAGTTACTTTAGTTAGATGTCATGATCATACTCAAATTGATATACAAAAAAAGGTTTTGGTGGCAAAATGGGATTACACATATAAGCATGTAAGCAAAAAGAAAGTTTTTTATGGTAATTGGAATATGGATCCAAAATGTGGGCATGCAAAAACTGAAATTGTAATGTTTAATTATCAACAACAATTATCTTCTAACATCTTTAATCCTGGTCACACAAAGGAAAACAAGCAAAAACTTATTCAATTTGCCACTATTTTCAACTAATCACAAAGTATGACAATTTCCAACCTTTGTTTAAATTTTAAAACTTTGATCTATCCCCAAAAAATTAGTTTACGGGGCTAATTTGGAAATGATTGAACACATAAACAATGAGGATAACCCACTAAAGTTGTTTTCTAAAAAACCAAGTTTGTATCTCGAACTTGTGATGAAGTCACATCCATGGATAATGTTAGTTAGACAAATGTGCATGATTATAAATTGTGAAAGATTGGTGTTAGATACCTTTGTTATTAAATGTGCAACAAGTTTTTTTTTGGATTTAAAGTTGATAATCTAAGTTTGTTGATTGTGAATTTTTTTATGACACAAAGGGATCCAACAGAAGAGGAATTTGTTTCAAGGCTAGTTTATTTTAATGTTGATAGGTTCAACACCTTCCAATGGCCTTAAATCTAGAGTTACAATGCATAAGTCTTTAATGGATCATTGATTTGAATATATGAATATGTCATTTGGCATTTGAGTTTACTGTGCAACACAACACAAATTTACCAAGCTTCATAGGTTTGTACAAATTTCATGCAAAATTCGGTTTTCATAAGTTCATACAAAAATTGCATGAATTCTATGTTATGGTTAATTTGAATGATATTTGTACGTATTCAATATCTTAAATATTCAAATAGATGAAACATTTTTTGTGAATAACATACCCAAATATTCATATTCAATACACAAAAATCACATAGTTATATTCAAAATTACATCACAAAAATTACACAAATTTAATTAAAAATACAAATCGTACATATTTCACATTAAGACATCACAAGTAAAAAAGACACATGATTTGTGTAGAAGTAATATATATGTTTTTCATATAATTTTTACACTTTGAAGCACACAAATTTTGCACAAACATATTGTTTTACAATTTTTGCACGGATTCTATTGAAATTTTGTGATATTGTAAGTTTGTAATGCATATTGGGCCACATTTGTATATTAAATGGGGGCAATTGGTTTTGTGACAAGACATGTATATGTAGAGACTATGGCATTTATGAAATGAAAATGTGAAAAAGTTCTTAATCAACATATTATAAAGTTATAAGGTTGATTCCCAACCCGAAATTTGGTGAATGAATCTTGCATTGTGCACCCCATATATTGGCTATAACTAGGGTTTGAAACAAGATTTTTTGATCATTTCAAAATTCTCAAAAATGCGATTTGCCAACTTAAAATGTTATGCCCTAATGAGTTATGGGTTCTAGAACTATTTTCAATCATTGTTTTTTACCTATAGATATTTATATTTGTCATTATCATGAAGCATAATGCAAAGTTAATGATGTAAAAACCTTTTGATACATGTGAACTTATTTACCAAGCCATGTAAAACATTTTTTTCATGAGTCATAAATTCTTGTAAAAAATCCATATGTACATCAAGTTGGCTAGACTTGATGTTGTGCAAGCTATTGGTTTAATGAAAGATGAACAATATTTTTTTGTGTTTGCCTTTATGAAAATTAAACTATAAAATCAATTGACCATACATCTACTAAAGTTATTCATTTGGATGTTTGGCCAAAAGATTTTTGGCTATGGACACAAACATAAAAACAAACAACTATCAAGTATAAATAAATTGACATAAACACACTTTATACATAGACCTTCTCTTAGGCCCTAGTAATTACCTCCAAAATGATGGTAATATTGGGGAATTTAGGTTCATGAATTTTTAAACACCTAATTACCCTCCTTACTTACTCTACTATAACTAGTCACATAAAAATAACCAAACTTTATATGAAATAGATAATATTCATCCAGTGAATGGTATTCTACTTTATCACCATTAGTTTTACCTCCTAAAGATATATAATGAAATACACCATAATAGTTAGGAAAATAGGGTGAAAACATCAAAATTTAGAAGGTATAGTAATGACATGATGATAATTCTGCCCTATAATAAAATTACCACCATAAGGTAGTAGAACATATTTTATTTGCCAGATGTTTAAGAACTTCAAAACCTAATGTTTTAGTATTATTATATCATCCCTAGACCTTCCCTACCATTTGCACCATGCTTGTATCGCATGTTCCCCTACTCCTAACATCCAAACAAAGTTGAAGAACATAAAACAAATTACATAAAAAGTTCCAAAAGATATGCACCTTTTCATGGCCACAATGGACGGACAAACTACCGTGTTCTCCCTCATGTTTTCCATCAACACATGGAAGTATTTTTTTAAAAAAAAACTAAGTGAATTAAGGAGAGGAAGAAAAGGAAAAGAAGGAGAAAAAGTAAAAAGGTTGGTAAACTAGAGTGTCTGCACCTTGGGAAAGTACAATAATCAACAAAAGAGTGCAAAATCAAAATGAAGAAAAAAAGGATGAAAGAAACAAAAACATGGAAAGTCAAAAGGAGAAATATATATAAATTATTTTTTATCAATTTAAATTGATCATTTAATTGTCTTTGCAAAAAATCAAAGAAAAGAAATTTGCATTAAATATCCCATTTATTGTTCAAGTATATGGATACCATCTTTGAGGATCAAAAAAAGATCACTACTAAATCCTAACTTGTGTTTTTACACAATATGTATCATGTAAAAATTATGACTACAACATACTTTATATGAGGTTTTTGTAAAAAATGTAAATCATTTGGCTACACTAAATGAGTTGCAACTTTTCTTTTTCAATATACATCTTAGTAATTTATTTACCAAAAACAAAAAAAAACTACCCACAAAATGGTAGTCTTTGATTAATATTAGATTTAGTCCATGAATTAATCAATGCTTCACAATTACACTATTTGTAAGGTTGTTGACGAGTCATAATACCACCATAACATAAAAGACATATGAGAAATTCACAATGGAACATAGGAAGAAATGGAGATGTGATCAATTATCCCCCAAACATAATTTCCTTTTACCTACAACAATTTTTTTGCATGGTTTCTAAACAAATTTGGCTTCAATTGGTCCCATCCCATAAGAGCCACAAACAAAATGTTAGTAGGTAGTTTAGAATATAAAGTGTCCAAAACCACTTTGATTTGTTATCAATGTCCTAAAAACCTAGAAAGTATATGCTTCAATAGCTAATAATAGAATAACCACTAGAAAGTGTAATGGTCCAATCATTTTTTCCATTTTCAATCCATTTGGTTCACACAAAAATCATATACCAAACCCCTACATTGTTATTTGTTCATTGTTGGACATTCCGGGCAACAACAATGTGTGAAACTAATAGAAAATCACTTATCTTTATATCTTTGGGTACCACAACCATTTATTCTAGAGACCAAATTTTTGCATACCAAGTCCTTTCTTAAAACCTACAAAGTGTAGCAATGGCTACCAAATGTAGTGCACTTTTGACCCCCTTTGCCTCCAAGAAGAACTTGTGCCTATTTTACAAATCCTTGCAAAAGTGCACAATGTCTCCTTGATTTTTAGAGACTTAGTTTCAAGTTACTTAGACCAATGCACACATTCAAAACCCTTTACCACATGTAGAACTTGCAAAAAATGGAATAAATTGTAATTCTATAACATCTTGAGTATAGGTTTAATTTAATGTAATAGTTTGGAGTTTTTTGGTAGAACTCTTTTACATATGAAAAATGACGGCATGTTATAATAATTTGTTGCAGAAAATAAATATTTGTACCTTACACATCCTTTTAAGTTTCCTATCACTCCTCTTCAAACAAATAAAGAAAAAATTAATAAAAATCTAGATTTGATAACTAGAATTTAAAATTGCATCAATTAATACATAAATAATAATATTTAGTTATTCCATTTTGGAAAGTTATAAAAATTATTAGAGAAAATCAACACATTATGTTGAAATCCCACATGCAAATGTGTGCCTAAGCCAAGGGCCCTAGTTTACATGAGCTTGTACCACTTGGCCATTTTCAAGAATATAGGCCTTATTTGGTTTGTAATTATAGAGACCAATCTAAATATAACAAGGTGTCAATTGTTTGTGAAAGGAAGGACTGGCATTGAATGTCTTTTATTGGTATATGTATGAGGCCCAATAGGCTTATGCTTAAAAAAAATTTGGACCCATCTATGTGCATCCATAAATTTTTAAACTTTTGTCATCAAAGGGTGACAAGAAAACATCCTTTGTAATTCCTAGTATGGACTTGTCCTCATGTGCCCAATAGTCTTTATAAGCTTCATTCTTTTGCTAGTCCTTTGCCAAAAGGCCAAAAACTACTTTATGCAAGAAATAAATAAAGGAAAAATAAGGAGTTTTTTTTTTAAAAAATTCCAAGGCCTTGCCCTAAAAAACTATTCTAAAAGTATTAATAATTTCAACTTAGACCCCTTCTTACTAGTAATGGTATGCCCATAATTTTCAAACGGTCCTTCTAACCTTCACATGGTAACAATTTTTTTTAAAAAATAATGTATACACGAACATTATAAATGTATGTATAGGTGCAACTATGATGCACATGTATATGTGTGTGTGCAAATATTATGTGTGAGTATAACTATACGTACACATGCTTATGTGTATGCCATTGTACATGTACATAGAGAGATAGAGGAGAAGAGAAGAGATCCAAAACCCCCTTTAAACCATTAAAAAAGAACATCCAAAAAGAAGATTCCACATAGGAAAGTAGGGGTTGCCTTGTTCCCCTCCTGCAAGGGTCACTTGACCCTTAATTGGCAATCCTTCAAAGGTCACCCAAAGAAGTTTCCCATTAATCTAGTTAAGATAGTTACCTCCAAAAATTACTCTTACCTTTTAGGTTGATGACTTACCAACCCCCACCTTCTAGAAGGTGTTGATTGATATTTCTACCTACCAACCTAAATCCTAGCTAAACAATGGACCTCACCTCCCAAGAGAAATAATAATAAAAATTAATAATAAAAGTTTTTGCTGGCCTAGTCTTCTAACTAGACTAACACCTAGGCTAAGGCAAAATTAACCTTAGGTTAACACACACACACACACACACACACACATTTAGCTTTCTTGAACTTAAACTTTCATATTTTTCAAGCTTCATTATTTGAACCTCTTAGAGATCCAACAAACATGAACTTCAACACACTAGCTTAAATTTTTTCCATCAAGTTTTCCTTTTTAGACCTTTTCAACTTTTTCATCTTCAAGAAATTCTTCAAAGAAACACAAGGCCTAAGGTGTGTGGAAAACACAAGAGCACACATGCACACAATAGTTTTGACACACATAGGAGCTTGAGATGGTGAGAGAGACATCCCTTTAACAAACCTTGAAATGCCCAAATTTGCAAAACCACTAGTTTTGATTAAATATACACATTTTACATAAAAAACAAATCCTCATTTTTTTTGGAAAAACATTGAACTTTCAACCCAAAAAAATCATTTGATCCCTAACCACTTTTGTTCAATATTTTAATTTTGCAAAATGGATTTTTTTTTTTGGGAAAAAAGTAAAAAAATCAATGGTTAGGCAATTCTAAAATTATTCCATTCAATATGATAATGACCTAAGCATTAATTAAAACACCTTTGAAGAATTTGGAAGGGATTCAAAGAATAAGTAAGCCAAACAAAAGATGGTTCCCCACACCACCCAAACACACCCTTAAGGTTTGTATAGCTAAACATCACAAGAATTAAACAAAGTTCAAAGATTATAGGTGATAAAAAACAACATGCTTTTTATTCCAAACTTGAACTCGAAGAAAAATCTCACATGGAAATAATTATGAGATATTTATTGTCAACAAAATTTGAAAATGAATTTCATATATATAAATAAATAAAACTATATAACATATCACATGAATTATATTGGACATCCATAATTATGTAGTTGTGATCAATTCATGTTGGTTGTGACAAGTTTGGCAATGTTAAAAAATTGTGAAGGCTTATTTTTAATTTATCATTTCCACATGTGTAGATTTTCTTAAGTGCACATGATTGGATCCTTTTAGGTGTATGTACAAGGATGTTAATAATTATAATTTTTAATGTCCTTAATAATTGATTATAATAGTTCAAAATTTGTGACCATGGTTAAAAAAATTTGTACATTTGATTATAATGTAGGGCTTGATGCATAATTTTTAATTTTTATTGGATATGGGTCATATTTGTTCTCAATATCATATATATATATGCATTAAAATTAAAAAATTGTTATATAATAAACCAATACATGAAGACCACCATGTACATTGTAATCCCTGGTAAGGATTCCAAACTTGCTGCCCTAGTGGCTCCTTTTATTGTGATTGTACTCAACCTACCTACATATACCACTTAACTTACCTACTACCTACCTACCTACCAAATGTAGCTACTTTTGTAATATAATCTACCTAAATTAGCTAGTTACTTATTTTAATTATCTACCTACTTACCTAACTTACATAACCTACTTCTTTAGCTACCTACATAGTGGAGCTACATTCATAGCCTAATCTACCTAGCCTAATTACCTATCTAACTACCAAGTCCACATAACCTACCTACTTAGTTGTCTAACCTACATACCTCTAATTTAGTTACATAACATAACTTAACATGCTTAACATAACTACCCATTTAACTTGCCTATTTAGTTTAAGTACTTATTTAACCTACCTATTTATTGATTACTAAACCGAAATCTACTCATCATCTGCCTACCTATAAATTACCAAACTATCTACCTATGCATTAATTACTAACCCCCTTAACACTTTATTTATTTGTTCATCCAAATGGACAACTTAATCATAATAATTTGCAACTAAAAATTGACATATAAGTTCAATAATACATAGAGTAGTTGCAAAAAAAGTTAATTGTTTGTCATTTGTCATTGGATGTGATCAATTGTGGTTGAAATGAACTCATATTTCATTTGCCTTTTCATCCAAAGTGCACAATAGTCGCAACATGTAATCATATTTGCAACTCTAAATTGGCACGTGCCAAAATTTAGATAAATTTACAACTTGAAGTGTATGTGACTTAGGTACATGTTTAAAACTACAACAATTGCAATCGCAAAATTAGGCAATTTAATTGTAGGCCACACTTGTAGGTAACAATCTTGAATGATAATTTGTCATTTCGCAAACACCATTCACATATGGAAACTTTTGATTTATGTAATTGACATGTGATGGTGAGTGGTATCTTGTCAATAAGTTCCCCATAATGGATAATGTGAAATGATAAATCATCACTACATCAATCAAATATTTTGAAAATGTACATTTTGGTGCTTATCACCATTGGTAGTCCATCAATTTTGATTATAACATGACAATATACTAATCTACAACTTCATCCACCTTCTTTTATATTTCTACTTTTGTCCTACTTTCATATGTTTTGAGCATAAGCATCATCTTCCTTTTAAATTTCTACTTTTTGTGTCATTCTATGTTGTACATATTTTTTGCAGTAAGTATTTTCAATTACTATATAGGTATACAACAAATTTGACATAACAATCATGGAAACTATTTAAATGGGAGTAAATCTTCTTCACAATAACAAGAAAAAACAATAAGGAGAAGAAAGGAATGGATAGGTCAAATATTACTTCATGTATTGTTGAGGAAACAATTGTAATACCAATTGGAATAACCATGTCAATAATAGTCAGAGCTAGAGGAATTGTAGATGCCAATGTAATTGGACCTTCATGCCAAAGGAATAATAGTGAAATTTGGAGCCAAACCTTCATACCAAAAACAAGCTTATTGGGATCACATTGAGGTCCTAGCATTCATCAAATGCAAGAATTTGACATAAAATCTAACATTTCCACCATGTCCCTTTTTGTGTTTTACAATAGTTTCTCTTTCATGCATTGCATCAACACAAGTAGTAAGTGTGATTCTCATGGGATGAGGCAATAAACTTTTCAAAAAACTTGGGTTTGAAAGCCATGAATCCTACATAAGCTTTGGTTTTTACATGAAAATGCCATCATGTATGATTATTGATGTCGGTACAATCCCTAGAGACAAACATTTTATGGCTGTTTAAAACCTTCTTTATGCATCTTCCATCGTCTCCATCATGGTGTTGCATCCTTTGTGGGTGTCTCCACTTCCACAAATTGACATTTTTTCAAATGTATGTTGCTTAAACACATAGTAAAACACGCAAAAAGTGAAGAATTTACCTCACCATGAACATCCTTTGCAACTTTTGTGATAAGTTGCCATATCTACCCTACCTATGACCTTTTAAAATGCCAAAGTTATGAACAATAATAACCTACAATGATAGATATTGCCATTAAAATATATGAACTATGATTAATGCCCTAATTTTTTAGGTTTCACTAACTTTTTCTTGTTTTTTTTCAATAATTTACCTTTAAGTTTGGATTAATTTATAAACATTAATCTTAAGTCAATAATCACAAATAGGAGGTTGGAATAGACAATTTTTTTTTATAGTGAAATATTATTACAACTATAATGTTTTTCCTTCATGTTTATCCATTATATGAAAAAACATATTGGCTTAAATTGTTCATTGGAATTAAAAGAAATCAGGATCAATACAATTTTGTTATCCTAATTGCAATGGCCTTTTTCACAATATTAAACTTAACAAATTGATAACTAGATTACACTTATTCAATTAATTGCATCAAAAAAGTAATCCAATAAAATGCCATCAAAGATATCTTTAGAAATATTAAAAAAAAAAAAAACCGAAACATGTTGCAAACTTGTGTTCTTAACTAAATAGTTTTTTTAAAAAAAACAATTGTTTATACATTCTTAAAACATTTTCCAAATACAATGATTAAGAATATCAAAATACAAAACATTCTTGATATCATAAAATTTTAAAAATCTATACAACTTAATAAATGTCCTCACCAAATATTTTTAATGAAAATCCTTATTTAAATGTTTCCTATATATTTTAACAATAAGGCTTGAGGAAAATTTGGTCTTTCAATCTCATAGCTTGAACCATGCTGCAAGCAACATGCCAATAGCTCAAGTAATTGGGATTCACTAGTCCAAGAGTGGGTAATGGGTGCAGTTCTCAACATTGCCTAGTACTTTATATTGCCATTTTATAGTAGGGTTTCATTAAGCTCATCTTTCTCTCGGTAATAACAAAGTTGTTATGTATTTGTGTGATTTGCATTTCAAGTATGTTATTATCAATAAACAGGGGAATTCATTTTTGAAGGTCTTTGAAAGTATGATGACTATCTACAATGTGACTTCGTACCCATCGTCAATAGTTGCCATTGCAAAGTAATTCAATTGATGGAAAAGTATATTGAATCAAACTTGACTCTAATATTTCTTAAGGATTATCACAACTACATGTGATTAAAAAATATGTGGAGAAATACCCATTGCAGCATATACCATATAACTTCATACCCACATGTTCTACAAGGAAAGAATATGAATTTAACCATACCCATTTGGGAATCCAACTCTTGAACCTTAGTGGACACTGGACACCCATGGGTAAATTTTAATTCTCAATTTTCATTCATTCAGAGTTGTTGGATGACACCCATGCATCCATCCCCTTTCAGTAGTATCACACACATGTGGATGTGGGCTCCAGAGAGATGTTGCTCCATAATCTAGGAATCAGAGACTACATATCAAAAACCAAAAATTTCATCAACCTCAAGGTTAGACTAGGCTACCTGACCCTATTTATTGCACATTGAAGAACAAGTTCTAAATATTCTCCCCATAGTCTGCCCATAGCCCCATTCATATTTTCTAAAAAAACAAATTGGGTCATACCTGGGCATGTTTTGCCCCTCATATCCTCTCATGTTATGAATGTTCCAAAGGGCACATAACATGCCAACATGTTACATACCCCTAATACCCATAACATGTCCAAAACATGCATAACATGGACCCAAAATGTGTTTTGATGTCACAAGGTAAAAACAAACGGGGTTTAAGGTACAAAATTTCTGGCAGCTCTCTAGTCTTTTAAGATGGAATTAATTTAGGATTACAAATTGAAAGTGGTTGTTAGATGAAGAGCTACAGAAATTCATTCTGAGCATGCTTGGCTTTTACTTATCTAGTTCATGCAAACTTCTGGTCCTAATGTCAGCCTCGAATGGTGGCTGATCCATTATGGATACAAGTTGCAAATTATGTGGTAACAAAGATTTTTCAACTCTGCATCACAAATTTGATCCCAAAGTCAAGGATTGGATTGTAGTGTAAAGAAGAGATCATGATGCAATTGTATGGTGAAACAGCAAGTTTGCTGGTCATGAACCTGATCATTTGGGACCCGGGTACCTCAAATTACTAGTGCAATCATGACACCAATGTGAAGCCCAAGCTCTTCAATATCCTTCATGTTTTCCAGCAGGTCCAAAGCTCCTCAGGGAGTGTTGTACTTAGTGTTGGACAAAAAGTGCCAATGGCTTAGTAAATCATTGAGAAAGGACCTTGACCTACATAAATACTAGAGGCAACTTGTACATATGGCAAAATCTTTTGCTTGTTTCTCTGAGTTCATGAGTCATCATCATACATGATTCTTACGAGAAATGTACTTGCAGGGCAATGCCAATGTCAACTCAAGGGTTGCCTTCCTAGACATGTGGATGTCCTGATTGCTTTTAGGGGAGTGCTGTCCTTTTGTTTTGCTTTACACCGGCCACAATTGCCACCATAGCCTCTTCTCTCTCTCTCTCTCTCTCTCTTTGGGTCTGTTTGAATTCCTTTTCCACATTGTAAAGCAACAGATACATCTGCAGTCTGCAAATGCACAGCTTGCCATTGGATCTGAAATTGCAACTTCAACTGATCATCAACTGGGTTGATGAAATCTTTTACAACTTGCTGAACAGAAAAAAAACTATGCTCCCAGGATTACAAGTATATATCACACACATTTGGTGATGCCCATGGGTATGTGATAGAGTGAAGAAGGTATGATATTGGGCTCCAAGTCTTCATATTTCAGACCATCTTCATCTCGATCGTCCATCAGATGTTCTGCACAGGATACGCATAATCATGTATCTGTTTAGGGTTTATTGCTTTTGTAATGATTCGTCTTGTCCTCCTCTCCAAAATTGCATACTCATACAGATGGACTGTTGTATGTTTAGTAGGTTGAGGAGGAGGTGGCACCCAGGAACAAGACAGGGAACAATCGCAACAGGTTTGTGCTAATCCTTAGCATAATCACAGTACTCTTACAGATTCTTTCCTTTCTCCTTTAGCAAAGGTTTTCTACAAAGTTGGAGACACTTGTTTCAGTGCAAATCTGTGTGTTGGGTCTATGATTTAGGGTTAGGGTTTAGGGAATTTTCCATGTGCGAGTTAGCTCATGAAACCCTATTCTAGTAGTACTTATCACCCAATCTTTGCTTTGCTTGATGTGCAAATAAAAAGAAATGTTCAATTGAACAATGGGGATGACACCTTTTCTTTAGATGTGCAATTTCATGAACTCTTTTGGGTGGTGTAGTTTCAAGTTGAATCAATTGATGTGTTGCAAGATTGCAGGTATCTATGTGTAGAATAAAGCCTTACAGATGAGGGCATTACTGAATCTCGCCTTGTGCAAGCCCAACTTCTGTAATGCTCTTGCCTGCCAGGCTTTACACGCTGTAAAATTTGGTGCAACCTTCAAAAAGTGGGACTTTCTGTTTTTCATAAAATCTGGCATGAAAATGGAATGCTTGCTCATGGCATAGAAGAATAATTGCACACTATAACATGCCTTTCACTTACACTACAAAAATTCTAGGAGGGTTTTATGGGTTATTTTATTTCTTTCATTTCACATGAGCTTAGATAATGATGATGCAAATTTGATCTATTGCAAATTTGCTTTCAAATGTTGCATGCATCTGATTAGATCCAAGCCTTTCACCAAAAAGGTGCATGTAGAATCCTTCTTGTCAATTCATAGAGCATTGAGTTCATTGTGTTGAATGCTGAACTTGCTGCAGAATGAAGTTATGATGGGCTTTGAACAAAATTTTGATCTTCCTTTGTGCAAGAAAGGATATCGATATCTTTGTGATGTGAAGTAGACATACTTTGTCACCTCAGGTAGAACTATGGTATTTTACCTTCCTCTGAGGCAGGATTGGCACTTTGAGATTGAATGGTTTGTTTTCAAATATAAGAATGCTGAAAACAATCATATATCCAAGATATATTCATAAGTGAATTCTCCAATTCTTGAGAAACACTAACAACATGCCCATTTAAGTTGAGAATGCACGGGAAAGATCTTGCACATCCAATAGAAAGCTTGAAGCCTGTTAGACATCAAGAATTTGTCATGGTCATTTTAGACATGAAGAATTTAGCATGGTCATTTTATGGTTTCCACACCATTGAGGTTTGCACAACTACATTCTAAATCTAACCATTCCTCAAGGAACATACTAATGTTAGTAGGTTTTGGGATTTATGCAAATTCGGGTTTAGGCTATGGAGTCTTTGGACTGGAGGTTTCAACTTTCATTGGAACCTAATTAGGTGATTGATCTCCTTTCAAAATTGAATTAAAACAAAACGAAGGGTGTTACTTTATTTTAAACCCTAAACCCTAAACCCACATTAGCAAAACACACATTCAAAGTCGAAATGATCTCCTAAATAAGGACTATCATAGTATTCTCAACATATCTTAACTATGCCATACAATTTTAAACCACTACAATATTCTGTCATGTTGTCGCATAAATTTATCTGTTGAGTATGTCATATGAATAAAAATTTCTACAATATTTTTCATGTTGACCTGTAAATTATCATAAATTGACATACATGTATGTAAAAGGGTGCTAACATCAAATGACATTGATCTCCTTAATATAGTTTAATCTAAGTAGGCTTGATTTTGTGATATTATATATATTTATTGTTTCATTTATCAAATTTTTTTGGTTTCCTCTCCAAAAGCAACTACTAGGTTAGATAATTTCAATAATACATTGTTGGGTAGAGGAACATTTGTTGAGTCTAGTCTTAAGTTGTTCTTACTTCAATTACAAGATTAAGGTGTTTTTTCTGTTAATTATTATGGAGACTTGCAATGAATCCCATACACTATTTTTCTTTCACTTAGGATTATTTTTACAAATTTACTTGAAATGAACCAATGAAACCTGACAAAAGTCATCCATAAATTTACAAATATGCTCAGGCCTTCATAAACTCCACTAGACATAGATTTTTGCATGATTAGTCTAATGAATCATCTCATAGTGTTAGGTGGTGAAAAACATTCCACTTCCTTATTGGAAGAATGTGGCCTATAAGGTCAAGATCCATTCAATCTCAATTAGTTGACAACTAAGTGTACCCCTTTGTTTGTAGGTGAATGGCCCACTCTACTAAGTTGACTAACCAAATGTCTCCTTTCTATTAAATCAAAATTTCATGATCATATATATATATGTGTATGTATATATATATATATGTATATATATATAATGAAATCATTTTAGTTTTCTAAGTATAGATTTCTAACTTCAATTTCCCCAATTTGCTTATCAAATTATGAGGTGGGTATTTGTACGTTGGGTTTCTACTTTGCAATACTATGCTCTTGAAATCAACCAATATTCACAAAATAATATGTGACAATTTGTTTTAGTAGAAATCATGTCATGACAATTTGTGTTTACTTATCATGATGTTATGAATTCTTTTTGAATATGTCAATGAATTTAATTTTAGAAAAAAAATAGTCACAACAATTTTTATGTTAATGTTTATTCATCATGTTTCAACAATTTGTGAAATTATCTCATTAAATTTGTGATGACAGTTTTTTTTTGTGTTTACCTTTATTCATCATGTTTTGGCAATATATGAAATTATATAATCAAAATTTTATCATGATTTGTTTTTAATATTCATCTTGTAAGAAATTTTTATATTAAATTGTATTGTTTGATATTTATATTGCATGACAATTTTGTGTTGGGAGGACAAAAACATTCAATTTCACTCAATGATATGAAAAGGCAAGTAATTTCAGGTTCCAAGATGAAATCATCTTTTAAGAATGTCATCCCAAAGGAGGACTTATGGAAATCTAAAGTTGCTTCCCTGAAACCAACTATGATGTACATTTGCTATTCAAATTTTGTGGAGTGGGTGTCCATATTTTGCTTTGTTTTGAATGTTGGTTTGTTGGCAAACTTCCATTTATTTAATTATTTAAATTTTATTTATTTATTTTCTGTGTTGAATGGGCATTGAGACCCAAATTTAGTGGTCCCATAATGTGGTTATTTTTCCAAAACCCACAATTACCTATTAGCCAGATATTGCTTTTTAAAAATAATCACTGGGCAGGTTATGTTTTGAATTTTTTTTTGACACCACACATGTTATCAATATCAATTTTTTTGCATGCCAGAAGGCTATCGAATAACCAGTTGAGAACTGCCAATTGTACACTGATGATAGGGTTTTAAAAAAATTACAATTAAAATTATTTCTGTTTTATTGATTTTTTGTATTAATTAAAAAAAAAAAGTGATAACCTACTTGGATGATAATCAGGTCATTCAGGTAGGTTATTAGATTTTGAGAATTTAATACCAAGTGGTTATCAATTTAACCAGGTATACAAAAAGTCAATACCCAGCTTGATAACAGGTCAAAACTCAATTACAGGCCAACACTGGAATCTACCTTGGCTCAGCCCTACTGTCTATACAGGTTAATTCAGGTATTGAGAACCGTGGGTATGAAAGCATTGGGGAAAAATAAACAGATAATTCTTAAAATTTGCCAAGAGGGAAAAAGTAATTTTATGATAAGCGCCCTCCACTGGATGCTAGACCAGTGGCAAGTACTCTGGTTCTCAGAAGTGCAGGTCTTGAGGTCGAATCCGGGAAAGGGCCCAAGCGTGTCTGCACAGACAGAACCAGTTTTTGGGAGAAAGAAATCCATCGCAGTTCTTCCGTTTTTTTTTTTTTGCTTAAAAAAAGGTTTCAGTTTTGAGTAGAGCGCCATCGATTTTTTCGGCAGAAATCTAATCACAGTTCTTCATTTTTCTGAAAGAGTTTTTTCAGTTTGAGCAGAGAGCCGTGGATTTTTTTCGGCAGAAGAAATCCAGCGCTGTTTCTTCTTCTTCCTCTTTTTTTTGTTATTTTGCTAGAAGAGTTTCTGAGTGTTGTGCAGAGATCTGCCTCCATTGATTTTTGTTTTTGGCAGAAATCCACAGCAGTTTCTTTCTTTTTGGAAGGAGATTCAGTCTGTGCAGAGACCTAGTCATCGAGTTCTTGCAGAAATCCATCGCGGGTTTTTTCATTTTCTGATAAAAGGTTCAGTATGCGCAGAGACCCATCCTTTTCTTTTGCAGAAATGCATCGCTGTTTCTTCATTCTCTGAAGCAGGTTCTGTGAGTGCAGAGACCTTCCCAAAGTTCTTCATTTTTCTGAAGAGGTTTTGTGCAGAACATAGCACAGAGAGAGAGAGAGAGAGAGAGAGAGAGAGAGAGAGAGAGAGAGAGAGCTCAGAATATGCAAATGAGTAGTGGGAGGTGACAGCGAGATCCGGGGACGACATGGCACTGGCGAGGGACAAGAGGAAGCTGCTTTTCACATTGGGGGCATTGCTCACAGTCATAGCGATCTGCCAGCTGATCAGTTATGGTCAAGTCCTCTCTGTGTCCTTCACGAATTCTGAAGCGCCAGGCCGGCGCTTCATGATCAAGCAGCGCTTGCAGAGGAAATCGTCTGAAGGCCGAGGCTGCGTCACCCACACTTGCGTGTTCTTCGACGTCACCTTCGATGCGGTGCCCGGCGGCCGCATCATTTTCCTTCTCTATGACCAAAAGGTACCCATCTACACTCCCTCTTCGTTTGTGCTTGTGTGTGTTTCTGTGTGTGTGTGTGTGTGTGTTTTCCTTGTTTGTTTTGTGGGGATTTTTTGGGGTTGGTGCTTAGATTGGGTTGGAGATTCTGTCTGTTCTATTTATTTTTTCCTTTTTTTTCTGCTTCTTTGTTTTTCCTTTCACAAAATCAGATCTGGTGGGCTTCATATTACCTCTTCCCTTGGATTCAAAGCATACTACATTTTCCCCCTTTTTTGCCTTGGATTCAAATCACACCACGGGCTAGTGATCAGAGATGAAAGTTTACAACAGGTGTTCCTTTTAATGCCAGTTGAAAATGATAAAAGAGTCCAGATGAGGTTTAGAGACCACAAGGTTCAATGAGTTGTAATTGGACTTAAGGCACTGGATCAGTAATGGCGCAGTTAGCCTGCTACTAGGACTGGAATATGGATGAGGACCACAAGGTTTCTGAACTTCTGCTACAATGGAAATATTGTTAGAGCTGTTCTCAGTTGAGGAATATGTGAGTACCCAGCTATGAGTGTCTTCTTGTTTTACCTAGTTTATGAAACCTTAGTAACAAGTGATGCATATGCAAAATATACATAAACCCTTATTTGATTAACTCTTGGTAGCAAAAGAAATTGGTTATGCTTTTAAAAAAGTTTTAATCTACTCCTTGAAAATCTATCTAGATTGAGAGAGTCCATAAAATGTATGTATCTAGATTGAGCTGCAAAACTCAGTTTGTTTGGCATTCAGAATGATGTGAAATCTCTTTGAAGTGAATTTTTTTTCTTTGTTTTCTAAGGATGATGGCTGGGGAAAAAGATCCATTCAACTCCTTTGTTAAACAAGGATGTACTTGGATGTCCACAAAGGGACAGTACATTTACAGGGTAGGGCATTTGAGGGTGGTGCATATGATGATAGATTTGTGCTCGGTTTCATATGAGTAGTCTCAGCCTGGTGCCACTTTCCCCTTCACACCCATTGTGATCTTGACAAACTTTGTTATGATGTGGGGTCCTTGTAAGAAACAGTAGAGAACTGTAGTCCTCTCTTATATGTCTTAGACTTTGATGCTCGCTTGTATAGGGACAAGTTAAAATGAAGCAAAGCTTACCCTCACAATCTTTGTTGCAGCTTGAATAAGACAACTAGTGACTTTTTTCTGATTATCTTTTTTTCTGATTATCTGTATCTCTTGAGTGCTAGCCAACATCAGCAGCAAGTCTTCTTGTTGCATCCAGAAATGCAACAAAAACTTAAGACACATATTTTGTATATTTCAGTTTTTGCCTGAATTCTGTTGTGATGGCCTGATGCTGTGTGACCGATGCCCACATTGTTATGACTGTATTCTCTTGTCAAAGTATTGTTGTGGGGATTTCTTTGCAATCTTATAGACTTGCTTAGGTACTTTGGTTTCAGAGCTTAGATGTGCTGTACAATATTGTGGTAGCTAAGCAGATGTCTTGTTTAAAGTCCAGTTTGGGAATTGCTCAGTTTGCAGAGTCTTGCCAGGAGAAACTAAAGTAGACTGAATGAAAGATTCTGGCTCTTAATGCTTACAATTGTGGCAGTTTAGTCAGCAATGTTCACATCAGAAACATGAATGAAGTGGGCATTAAGTTTTCATGGAGGGCACTGAAACACATGAGTTTTTTTTCTTTTTTTGGCAGACACCCAAGACGGTAGAGAATTTTAGGTCATTGGCGACAGGGGAGAGAGGGAAGTCCAAAAAGGGAACTGTGCTGCACTACAAGGGCACTTCATTCCATCGCATTGTCCAGAACATGCTGATTCAAGGAGGCGACATTCTAAGTACGTACCTCATGTACAGGGATTTTTTAAGAAAAAAATTTGCTGTTCTTTCTGGGGTTGTCTGAAAGTGTTAAAAATAGGCTTATTCCACACTGTGTAGTCATGCTCTCTTTCTGTGTAAATTTTTTATTGCTATTCTCTTGATAAACTGTGTGTACTGGTGTTTTGTCTTTCAGGGGGGAAAGGGAAGGAAGGGGAGGTTGAGTCCATCTATGGAGGTGCATTTGCACATGAGAGACGCAATGACACTTTTGACCAGGTGCTAATTCCCCTTTTTCTACCATGCATGCCTGCTCATTGAGCACATGACAATTGAATACTCTGTGCTCCTTTCAATTCTCAGCCCTGTCAAATAATGATGTTGAGTAGTGGTTTCTTTTCTTCCAATTTTATTGCAATTGGTTGTGCAAATTTGTGTTAAGCATCAGGCTTGTTTTGTGCTTGATGATTCTTGTGTCTTTTTAACTAACTGTTGGGTTTTTGGAAACAGTGTAATTGAACTGACTCTTTTGAACTGTTGTAAAACTAAAATGCAGAGAGGGCTGGTGGCCATGGCAAGTATGGGGCCTGATCAAAATGGCTCGGAATTCTTCATCACTGTAGATACTTTGGCGGAGTTGAATGGGCAATACGTGGTGTTTGGTGAGGTGATTGAGGGCATGTCTATTGTTGACCGCATCAATGGTCTTGCGTTGAATGAAGATGAATCTCCATCCATCGCTGTTGTCATTGCTGAATGTGGACAACTATGACCAAATGTTTTTTAAACAGAGACCGACTGCAAATTCAATGAGACCAAATTTGGTTTCATTTCAGTTCCTTTTGTGTCTATCTTCCCCTCATCACTCTCCCTGCATGTTCAGTTGCTTCCTGGTACTCACAAGAACCAATTAAAGAGTGAGTGTAGTGGAAAGATGGTTGGTTTTCAGCAGAGACAAGTTCCATCATTGAGACAGAATTGGTTCACAAAATCATGTCACAGACAACACCTATTTCTCTAGGTGGTTAACGAATCTGTACCTAGGGTGAATGATTGACTTAGGTGGATCATTTGAAACTCAGGAGAGCTGATGTAGAGTTTTAGTTGAGCTTGCTGCAGAGAGGTGATGATTCCACCAAGAGAACAAAGTGACAAGCTGTGTTCAAAGCTACCCCAATTTGCAGGATGTTGTGCAAGGGCCCAATATTCATGATGAATATACCGTTTGCTGCCTGCCCTGCAGAAAACTGTCCCTGTACCACATGAGAACACAATTTAGTAGACAGAACTGGACACAGGATGATGCTGCACTAGGATCAAGCAGTTCATTTACAAGCAACATCCAATCATTGTTTCCACCATCTTGTACTTGCTTTTCTCCAATTTTGTAACAGTTTGGTCCTAGACCTCTTACTCTCAAGCTTGCCTTATCTTGACTGCAAATTTCTTTCTTGCAAAAAAAGGTATAAAAAGGGTATTTTTCCATGTGGGAATCCAGATCTTGGGATCCTCTATTGGTTTTGTTATATTGAGTTTCTTGAATGAATAACACTGTTGAAAGCAGGTAGTTAATTGGTGTTGTGACAGTATGCTTACCTTGTAGGTCACAAATCTTCCTCCTGGTCTTTGCAACATGGTATGTGAAAATTGGCTCCTTAGTTGTAGTTCTGTCAAGGTGATGACAGAAAGGAATACGGAGAACTAACAAGCGGATCTGTTTCTGACAAACAGCTACACATTATGCGTTGTTTTCACTAATGATTCTCCTCCCCATTCTGGATTGAAGTTCAAACTTCTGAGCTCTCTCATGATTCTAGAAAACTGCAAAAACAGCATCAAGATCCTTGATGCAGAGTAGCTTGGTTGAGCAGGTGGAAGCTGTTCTGGGCACTACTAAGCCCCAAGGGCTGCATCTCATACTCATCCATTGATATACCAAGTGAACAGGCTGAAAGAGTTTTTGGCAACAAAGGCAGTCATTGGGATCTCATTTTACTGCTGATGAATTTGAGCAATGGTGAGTTCAATATCCTATGGCACTGTGATGGAATGTGCCCCATGATCATGATCAGCTGGAAGCAGCCTTGAAGTCACCAAACAGTGCATTATCTCATCTGATTAGCAATTGTTTGGCTGCTGACGAAGGTACTACTAGAATTTGTGATGCATGTGAATTCAATCTTCTCAGATTCACATAATTGGCAGTGAGCAAGTGCTTTCCTTCTGTATGAGTGCTCACCACTAACTTGAATGTGAGAAGACTTGTGAAAAAAATCCATGTGTGTCACCTTTATCGTCATCCCAAAACAAAAGCTTCTCTGTAAAAGTCTGGAAAATGCCAAAGGACTATCATCACCAGAGCTGCCTTCTAGCTTGTCTGGAGCCTATTTAAATGCAAGGTGAAGACCTTAGACTAAGGGTAGCACCAAGACTGGGGTATCTGTTCAAGGTCCGATTGTTCCTCATGCACCACTGAAAATATGTACATCAAAATGCAAAATGTTCTCAACAAAAAAAGTTGTTCAGGAAGTCCTGTAAATCTGTTCAGAGCAGTGACATCAATGAAGAACAAGTTGGGAGGAGGCAAACCTTGTAACGCTGGTCTTTGGCAGCTGTCTGTTGGGTATCAAGGCGCTCAATATTTTTTGTCTCTGTCATCAGTTCAAGGATTTCATTGGCCCTCACCAGAATCTCCGGTGCAACACCTGCAGTTTCAGGCTGAAATGTCAACAGTGTCACTACTCCTCTGTCAGATTTTTGCTCACTTTCACTTTGTCTCCTCTTCTTTGTTTGTTTGTGTGTGCATAGCAAAGCATTTGAGCTGTTTCCCTAATGACATGGCACTGCAATCAGGTTTGATACCATATATCTGATTGAAGATTGGCATTTACTGTACCTGCAAGCTCAGCACAGTGTACACCTGCCAGGCAAAAAAGAAAGCAAGGTTAGGCATTGCAATTTCAAATAGAAAAGTTCACTTATTAGTCCAGGTCCCTAAAGAGAAACAAATGTTTGAGAAATTCACAGATGCAAACAAATTTGCATCCATTGCGAATCAAAGAATCTGACCCAAGTCAGCATTCCTCACTTGGCAGACACTTCTATGTTCAATTGAATATCTTGTAGTTCGTTGGCTCTCAAGATCAGAAGGTCGCAGGCAGCGTCTGTCTCTGACAAACAGCTCAAATGGCTAATGGATTGTACTCTGGTATTGTCACGGTGCTTACCATAACTGGGTACAGCATGGCCAAGGACAAGCCTGCATGTGGACACAGGTGATGGTTATTATCATTAGTTGCACTTTAGTAAGTGCCTTCCATATGGGAGGATGGAAGGGGGTGCAGGATGTAGATAGGAGGAAACTTGAACAGGAATAGATATTCTAAGTTTGTTTGACTTCATCTTCCAGGCATACCTGTACAGAAAGACAATGTCATCTATACTCCCAGAACTTTGTTGACCATTATCTGGCTCCAGGATGCTCATGGTATAGAAAGCCAAGTTCTCTGACTGCAGAATTGAAGCTGATGAGAGACACACTCTTACTGCATGCATGTAAAACAGGTAAATCTAATTGTGTAGCACAATAGATCAGTCTAATGTTTGGCAATGGTTGTTATTACCTGCAAAATTCCCTGCTGTGAACATGAAAGCATGAGTAGAATAAGAATTGCTGGTATCACCAATATGATATTAGTACTGATTCAGTATAATCTCTAGGGGTCAGCACAAAAGGATACTTCAGGATACCTTTGGTAGAAATTTTGGATTGAAGACGTCACTGAAATGAGTACATGCCAAGACCTGAAAAGCAATCAATCAATTCAAGTTCTCAAGCTTGCAAAGAAATCAAACCATGGACATCCTCAGGTTTCCTTGTAGTCTAATTCAATACTATGCATGCACCTGGGCCTGTTACCTGGTGAAAGTTTTAATAAAAGGAATTGGAGTACTTCCCCCAAGAAATTTGCAGGTGATCCTAATCCTTGGACAGCTGATTCCAGGAGAAAGATGAGTGAAGAAAAGAAGCCAGTCTAACCTTTGGTGGCAGTTCCCAATCAGCAAATTGCTTCAATGTGCTACATAAAAGTCCTACACCATCTGTCAGCCCACAACTTGTAAGTGTCAAACTCTTATTATCTCTCCATCACAAATATCCTCTTCATCTCAATGAATATTCTAGGGATTGTGTTCTTAACCTGTGGTCAAGGTGCCTTTGCCAAACTCGTCAATTAGACACAAGGATTTTGAAGTTGCATGCCTGACAGAGACAAGTTACGGGTCAAGAGGAGATCAATTGATTATGGAGAATGTATGTTTCAAACTTCTGAACCACTGATTGATTGAATCTTCTCGGAAAAAAGCTGAAATGAAACACTATGGATTTGATGTTCAACAAGTACAGAAGTGATAATGAATGCTCACTCAACAAGGCACATAGGCAATATTCATTTACAGAATTCAAGCTTTGAAATCTAGAGGTCATCTGAGGTCTGTAAATACAGAATCCAACGAGCTTACTTTCTATTATTGCACACATCCATACATCAATTGCACACATGAGATGAAGAGCATCTTGCCAGAAAGTCAACTTCATGGAGTGGGCTAAAGGTACCTCAGCATAATTGCTATCTGGTGGAGATCGATCATGAAGGATGACTGTGAAACTGCCATGGTTTCTTTGCTGGCAATTCTGGTAAAGATTCTGTGATGGTGGAGCAACTGGAATTTAGTACTATCACTGAATGTCAGATCTGTTGATTAATATGCAAACTGTCGTGATAAAGGTCACGATTTTTATATTAAGTGTCTCTGTGTAATACAGGCCTTCAATCTCAAAGCTAAGTCTGTACAACAAGAGGAAGAACCAATATTAAGCCAAGTAGGCTGTACCAAATGAAGGGCAGAAATGGTATTTGTACCTGTCTGTGAGGCCAACTATTGCTTTCTCAGCTGGCACAAAGCTCCCAATGTGAGCTAGAAAAACAATAAGAGCAACCTGGATGCAAGTGGTTCCCAAAGGAAAATTGGGTATTTCTTCTCCAGTGCCGGCCAATTTCCCAAAACCACAAATCTTTACACACCTTTTAAGCAACTAGAGTCTAGAGATGTGCCCTCTTCTGGAAACATTATCTTAAACCAAAAACATTGTGCTGTATTGGACAGATAGACTACTACAAAAGGCATCTAAAGCAAATAGCAGAACTTGGGCATGTACTGAAGCTGACCTGCTTCAAGTATATGCTCTTGCCTGAGTAATTTGGACCAGATACTACACAGACACGGCCTGCACAAGTCCAAAAGATGTGTCTTCCTCTCCAAAACATAAGAATTTTAAAGAGATCACATCACATGAAACTTTATCAGGGTACATTCATATTAGCTTGGATAACAACACCTAACACCCTTGATACTTCCATACCTTTCTGGGTGATGTGTGCATCATTTGGAACAAATGTGTTCACTGTACACTCCTGTAGAGGATGCCTACAGTTTCCAGTACTATGAAGTGCACTATTAGGCCTTCAACCAGAGCAGAGACAAATGAATAACTCCAACCAGAGAACAAAGAACATAGTTCAAGAATTCAACAAGCTCTTTTGGGCTCATTTTGAAAAAATCATTCCCATACTCTTTTTGAGACAAGTATAAGCACCCCTTGGTGCTGGGGAAAATAAGAAAAGGTTTGATATGTTCAGTGAGCAAAGAAAAGGTCATGTGCTGTTGATACAATTACCTTCCATTTGAGATAACCAGGATGTTATCCTCTGTCAATACTGGCCGCACATACTTTTGTTCATGAGCCACGATACTCAAAGCAGTCAAGCTTCATGGTTTCAGTCACAAACACAGTGTTAATCCATTAATTGAGGTCATTCCAAGCAGATGGTGCACCTAGGTTGGCTTCAAGAAATGTCTTGAATTAGCATAGACAGGAACTTCCATGTGTCTGGTTACCATACTGTAAAATACCAGACCACAGTCATTATCATTTGCTTGTGAGTGGGTGTTTCTGTCACCATTGACGTTTATTGGTGTGTTAGATGGCAATTTGAGTCAGTACCAGTCGACCTCTGCAGCCACATTGGCTGCTTGTCTCAATGTGGAGGAGAATTCCCCCAGTCTCTTCTCCAGTTCCCGCAAAACTGCCTGCTCCATATCTGCAGGATGAATCATGTCACCTAGTTTGGTAAAAAAAGTTCAGGTTTGCATCATTATCAGGGAGGAGATCAATATCCAGTAGCACGTTCTCCATATAACTTAATCACAGATGCCTGAGCCCTTACTTGTGTGTCTCATTTGACCTTTTCCCACCACCTCCTAACATCTAATTGGAAGGTCCTATGACACTTCTGGCCTTCATCTCTTGTAGTTTGTCCACATCTCTGCTCAGACTTGATTTTTCTTTTCCCTTTATGCTCTCCACATTGATGTCCTAATGTAGATGGATATCAATGCACTGCCCGTTCTCCTCCTTGTGTGTATATCACCAGATTGCTGAACATGTCAGATTCATGCAGTTCTCTCACATCTCGTTCATTGCACTACAGTTGGGAGGATGCAGTTAATGGAAAAGATGACTGACCTAAAATTTTGTGAAAGATATCACCAATCATGTCATCAAGTTCTCTGGTCTTCGAGGTGCGATAAAAAAAGCCTTCCTCACATCCTCCTTCAAACTGTGAAATGGAAATGATGATGTATTCATATTTTCCTAAACACCATGCTGAGAAGTCATTCTTATACATTGAAGAAATTAGCATGCTTGTATGAGTCACAAGATTGATGCAACTTCAAATGCATACAAAAACCAAATTGGTCATGAGCGGCAGGATTGTCAGGAGAAAGAAGTGGGTTCATCTTTGTGGAGTGTTAACAGTGACAGGTAACATACTGCTAACTGGAAGTCTGGTAAGCATTCCAAGACATCTTCATGAAGTCTAACACCAAATCGCAGAAGATATCCTGCAATGATAACAGAACTATCTGTGTCAAAGAAAGCAAAGATAAATGCAAGTTATTTGAAAGTTGTGGCAGCATATTGATCTAGGCTTATAACGACCATTTGTTATAAAGATGTTTCTTCATCACTATCAGCACTAACATACAGTCAGGGTAGTGTCAGGAGACCAATTTTGTGATCACAATTCAAGAGAGTGATCAAAATTGTCCTGTGATCAGAATCACTAACCAACTTGAGGCATGTAGATCATTGCGCCTCGCCCAGACTTTGCCATGTCCTGTGGTAGTCGATTCAGCTCTAAAGTTGCAATCTGTCCACAAATAAAAATCAGTTTGATAGGACAAAGGAGTTTTGTAGTAATCCACCTCAAACCTTCTTACATGACATCTTTAATTGAACAGAGAGTCCAAGATGAATTGGATTATACTTGTGTGCTTTGATGGTTGTTTGTGTTACTGACAGGTTCCTGCCATGATCCCATGGCAAAATTTTCCACCTCCCATGGTGTGATCATAATCTCTTCTCTGACTCACTCACTCAAGAAAGATTTGGTATACCTTGTCCAGGAAGTCTGGCAGGCCCTCATGGAGATTTTTGAGCTCATCAAGCTAGGCCCCACCACACCAACATCAATTGGAACATCCTCTGATCAATTTCCTTGGGATAATGCAACACACCTACTTAAGTAGAAAGTCCTGTTTTCCTCCTACCTCATCACAAATCCCATGTACAATTCTTGGGGCAGTATGCTCGCCAGATGTTTTATCAAAGTCAATAACCCCTGTAACCTGCACATAAAACAAACATAAATCTAAGTCTGCATCACAAGGGTTCCAGCTCTTTGAATTCTTTTCCTCCCAAATCCAAACAAAAACACAATGCTCTGGATTTTCAGTGACAAGCAAAGAACTCCTTGGTCATATTCAAAAGAGGAAAACCTGATATCCAGAGAGCACTTATTTATAGGCTTTCTGTTCCAGTTCAAATATTATGGTATCATTAAGTACGCCTTTGCTTACAAGGTTTTTGATGTAGACAAGCTCCTCATTGATGCTAGAGAGAATCTGAAGAGCAGAAATATTAGCAATTTTGTTAACTGGAAGAAGAGTGGCACAGCTCATAGTTCAATATCTCACATTAAGTTTCCACCATCCAAGACACTAATCAATTGATGCCTTCCTGACCTTTCATCTTCTGCTAAGTTACAACAGCAATGCCTGACAGAGTGGTAAATCTTTGAGGAAGCAAGACCCAAAAGTGATATCTAAGTTCCATCATAGGTGGACATAGAAGATGGTGTTTTTACACACCTTTCTCACTATCTGAAGATCTGACAGAGGAAGTTGGCTTTGCTGTCGCTGTGACACTGCAACTTGAAACATGGCGCGTATGTTGATGAGGGCACCAACACTCTGTGCAGCAGAGTCATATGGTTAATGGAAACAATTGTCATTCTGATATGGATGTGAGCCCAAGTGCAGATTGATTTCACCACAATGGTTGGAGTCTTACCTCGCTGAACATCAACCAATCTTTGGTAGTTGTCCTTGAACTTGGAGAGCTGATTTTCTGTGAGCATCAACTGTCCACAGCTTGCAAAGGACTACCAGACATTTGTAATAACAAACTTATTATCATGAACTTCATCAGTAAGTGTGTGGATCCTGAAAAGCTTTAGTGCCAACCCTTATGACTTCTATCACATAAGGGCTGAGCGTCAGCTCGGTTCTCAAGCATATTGATAGTCATGTAAGATTCAATCACTGACATAATGCAGATAGGATCTTGACCTCTATGTCTTCAACATGAGCCAGAGTATACTAAATACCTTCAGTAACTGTGGAATGTCTCTGATGTGCTTTAGTGACTCCTGCAAATCCTTCAAAAACTCTTGGGAACATTGCAGGACTGATATCTGATCCGTTTTAAATTCAAGGTTGGAAGATTTGATATCTTTTAACATCATGAGGAGATTGAGAATAGCATAATCAGGGAGGATACTGTGTCAAGACGATCATTCAGGATGTCAAGGTCCAGTATTGGCCTTAGAAACCACAGCCTGCATACAAAGGTTCTTGTCATTCAAAGTTTTTGTAGAGAAATGGGATAGAAGAGGATTCCATCCAATGGACATCTGATTGGCAGCTCAGAGAGCTAGTGGTTTGGAAGTAGAAGATAACCAAGTGGAATTAAAAACAGTCAAAATATTAGCACTTGGCTAGGCAACAGTTGTGGAATTCAGTGAGGCCATTGACAATCATACCTCAGGAGCTTGCGCCCCATCAGAGTAACACACTGAACAATAGTGAGAGGTAAAATGGACATGTCAGACAATTGGCTCTATTAGTTGAAGGTCATGAAATGGATGACATAACAATAGGCAGAGAGGATAAAAGATAGTAAGGAGATGGTATATGCACATGACAAACAAACATTTGTTATCTACTCAGTGGAGAGAATGATTGTTTACATACCTTGTTGAGCAGTCCAAACACAGAGAACCTGCAGAAACACTTCCTCTAAATTTATATACTTGAATACAAGACTAAGCCTGGGGTGACTCAATTGAGCATGCTCTCAAATCCTAAACCACCCTTGGGGACACCATTCTAAACCATGTGTGTGTCAGAATGCACTTCCATGGGGTTAAACAGGAAGTAAAACCCACCCTTCTTTTTCTTTCCCAATGCCCATTGAGCTGGCATGCTTATCCACCTGGAAGATCTGTAGTGCATCATGGGTTGCAGCATCTATGTTGAGAAAACCATTGCTGTGATCCATTAAGGGCTCTGACACATTGAAGGACTGCTCATGCCAAGAGTTATTTTGTGAACTGTCAAGTCACTCTGTTGAAGGGGTTACATAGTGCTATGGTCTAGAACTGTGCACAAATTCATCCCTTCAAGCACAACTTGTCACCACTTGCACCTGAAGTTTAGTTCCATTTTGGCTGTTTCCAAGAGCTTTACAGAAACAGCAGGTTTTCAGGTAAGGTTCAGATTTCCTGGCTGCTTCACCTTAGAAATACAGAATCTCAAACCATTGACTGTAGCTGAAAATGGCTGCAAAAGCAGTATACCAGACACTACATATTCTGAGCTAAGGTTTTGATTATCATTTGGAAAAAATCAGAGAGTCTCTGGTGAACAACAGCTGCACATGCATATAAGATTGGTGATGGAGGATACAGGGAAAGCTCTGAAATGCTCTCTATTTGCACAGGAGTCATCTTATATTCCTCTACATCACTTGCACCAACAAGCATCTTTTGCTGCAGTACTGCAAGGAGGCCACCAGCAGCACGAACTTGCATTTCACTGTCAAGATTCATGAAAGAGTTTAACTGTATCACAACAGGCACAAGGAACATGTTAAGAAATAGCGAACACTGATTCTGAGCATGAAAAGCTTGGCTGCTTCACAACAGCACGCAGATCATAATTCTTAAAACTTACATGTCTGCAACTTGTTTTTAGAGCTTTCCAATATGAGTATGTGCAACTTCACAAGTTGGAGAGGAAGAAAAGTGACAGGACAAGGTTTTAGAGCTGGGGAGCTTTGAAAGGCACAGAACACAACATGAGCTATGGCTATGGAACTTACAAGATGGAGCCTCTCCTTGTCAGTAAAGTCCTCATCCATCCCTGTGATCCAGAGGTACGCCAATCTGTAAGCACTTGCAAGTAATTAGGTATTATTCCCCGCTAAAAGCCAAGATATGTAAAGCATGAAATGCATAGATCTTCCAAAAACTTGATCACCAAACCACTCTACTACCACATCAATGGCAATATGTAAATGTTGCAGTCATAATTGCTTAGAGGGTTCATCATTCCTGATGTTTGACTACAACAGAATTTCAGATCATCAGGAAATCACCAGTTGTGCCTTGTATCTTCAGTGAACAGTGCAACAGTGTCCTCGAGCTATATTGGGCATAATTCAAAGATATAAACACCTAAACCCTCTATTGAGGTTTTCACCTGTGGCGTGCTTGCTGATAAGTGAACACAGAGCTCCTCAGAATTCTCACTTCATGGACTTCTGCATGTTCTACAGCTGCATGATCAAACCCCACTGCAATTCATCTTAGCCTGCAGATTGCAAATGTCATGCTGGTTAGTTATCAAACTAAAAAATTCATTCTGGAGATGACATTCACAGTTTGTTTTGAAGGACTCGATGCATTGACCTCCAAGCTTACCTTTGAGTTTGAGGGCGGCCAAAAAAGTGTCGTCCATTTTTGTGCTTGTGAAGATGACGTCAGGCTTCACCTGATACTTGACTGTTTACGAGAGACACGGTCGGTACCAAATGGTTCAGCAAAATCAAAATCTTAAAAAGCAGATTCAGGACAGCGAGCTCTAGATGAATTCCTTGAACTGGTTTGAGTGAAGTGCTAAGCTGGAGAAAGTTTCGGAAACATGTGTAGTACTTACTAAGCTGCACAGACGGAAATTGTTCACTGCCGTCCTCCCAGGTTTCAAGAACAAACATCTGGCGGGTGTCCACATCGTAATATGCCACTCCAATTCTGCAACATGCGCCGCCGGCAGATCATGGCAAGCATATTAGGTGGAGACTTCATATTTTCCTCACGACATTGAGCAGCTAAATATCAATCAAGAACGAACAAGACTGAGGATCTGTGAGCAACACATAGTAGAAGTCAGGATCCCGGAGAAAGAAAATGTAGCAGAATTTGTTATTGCGAGACCATCCGCGTGCTGTTCGGGCTCCATTACCTGCGACCTTGCAATATGCATGCCATGTATACCTGGATGGCAAGCAAAGTGCTGATAAGCATGAAGTAGATGCGGATCAGCACTTCTTGAAAGAAAGCATAATGAACAAAAGAGATAGATTAGAATCAGGTTTGCTGTGCAACTCGTATCCCACACACATCGAAGAATCTTTCCATCGTTCCTAGGAGGAGGAGTGGAAAAAACTTAGAGTCTAGCCAAGAAGTGCTGTCTGTATCTCAAAGCTTCAATGCCAAAACACGCACGTGTATTATTTCTCTCATCTGTATCAACAACTCCCCTCGGCAGCCAGCCAAATCGGTTATAGTTTCTGTTTATGTTGTTGTTGTTACCTTGGCATCGACATCGACATCCTGCAATTCGTCGTCTTCTTCTGTAGCTTTTACACTTCGCCGCTGTACTCGTGAATTTCTCACCATCGGTCGTCGCCTTTTAACTTCGATGCACTCACTGATCACATGTGGATTTGAACTACTAACTACCTGCAAGAAACATCATATCAGAAGCGCATAAGCAAGGCTGATGTTGAGATCACTCTTCTAAGTTCTAATGACTAACAACAGACAACGTCTAATGGATAATTGCAGGAAGTTGACAGTGGAATGTGACCGCGGAAGTCGGAAGAAGTTTCAACGTACTCTTGCTTGATATCACCCCGCACCTGCACTTCGAGGACGTAGTTCTGTAACGAACTCTCGGAAAGATACTCCGCGCACCTGCACCTGCACCTGGAGGACCTAATTCTGTGAAAGCGCTCGGAAAGATAAGATACTCGCTCGGCTTCCCTCGCATGCAAACAATCGGAAAGGATCTATACCTCAGTAGCGTAAGAAATATGTTCGGGAAATCTGCAAGACTTGTTCCCGCCACGCTTTTGGCTTGCGGTTGGCGGGGGGCGGGGGGGGGGGAGTCAGGGGTCTCAAAGCAAGACAAGAAAAGCACGATCTGCAAGAGTCTTTGAACCACGCATGCAGCTACTGAACGTTTGCTTTGGCTTCATATCCGACTTCACTCTCTTGTTTGGCCTAATAAAAGGGAAGCAGTCTGCGCACAGTCATCGTCACTTTCCAATTGCTTTTGAGAAAGATGCTGCGAAGTAAAAAGGGTGCAGTTATGTGATATTAATTGGAGCCATGCAAGCCAGGGTAGAATATTTCTAAGCTTTTGCATATTTTTAGTTCAGATGGTTACTACACATGTAGAACAATAGTAGTAGTATATGTGGCTAAGGTTAAAATTTTGAGGTTGCACAAATCTGTTAATTTACAATTTTGATAAATCTGACTACAACATAATAATAAAGATAAAATAGTTCAAAATTGGTGAAACAACCAAGCTATAAAAGAAGCTTGTGTTGAGTATATTATCAAAATTACACAAACATTCGGTGGTGAAAGGTCCCTTACATTGATAGAGTAGCCTCTATGTTATAGAAGTAAAGTTTTTTAAAACAAAATTGTAACTTGTAAGTGGTCCTTTGGATTCAATTTTGGAGTTGTCGACCATTTGTTCACAAAGGATGTAACTTTGAAAAAGATGACCCAAACTCAGTTTTGAAATAATGAAAAATATAATGGAAATGTGATGATGCAGTATGAATGTGTGTATGAGGGCTGACAAACCTCATTGTCAAATGGAAGCAATCTAGCAATAAGGCATCACAAACATGCTGGCCTACTTACTCTGACGGGGTGGAGAAAGAGTGGAATACAGACACTGCAGGGTGAAGAAAGCAATAGGAAGAGATGGCACACATGCAATGACGGGACAGATGGATGAAATGATGCTTCACGACGTCCTTTACTATATGTAATGTTGTACATCTACCTACTGTGTCCACTCTCCAAACAGCAAAAAAATCAGTTCCAATCTAAAGAGTCTAAACACTTTCACCAAAGAAACTGGTTCACCTAACGTGAAACTGGTTCTAATAAGGTAAAACTTCCAAAAGTTGGATCGAATGTGATAGTCCCTGCCCAATAAACTTAAATGTTTTCAATCTAGATGTAGATGCCTTGCTACTTATGACAAATCTCATTAGTTCTACTTGGCTATAAACTCCATCTATCAAAAAGCATGAAAGCTATCATTGTGAGCTGCCGTTTAATTTTTAGGTTAATTTTTGGTACCTACATCCATCATTTTACAATAGCTCTTTAGCTAGACATGGATTTATGTAACAATTTGCCTAAATATATAACCCATAAGAAAAAACCTGATGCAAGCTCTAACCAATGCATTTAAAAAAATGTTTTCTAAACAAACAATTGTATTAATGGTGCAAGTTATTTGATGTGATATGAACATGGAGATGCATGTCAACATGGACTTGCATAATTGTGTTTGTAAATAATGTTTTTCATTATATCATGAAAGCATGTAAAATAATTTGAAATGAATGTGATAAGGATAAACTACTCAAGCACTTTAAAGACATTATAGTCCATATTTTTTATTTATTAAGTTCTTTGGATGTTTGGAAGTGCTTCAAAAATGACATAAACATTAAGGCTCTTCTCTTTTTTTCTTTTTTTCTTCCCAGTTTTGTGGTTTCAAAAGCTTGATAAAACTTTTCATTTTTTGAACAAAATTTGTTGAACCTAAACTAAAAAAACAAAAAAAAAAAATTGATAGTCAAGCAACAAAAATTTGTTAAAAAAAACACATGTCCAATAATAATCATCCACAGTTTTATATAGTATTGTTTAAGGTTCCTTTCATCATGAATATTTTTTTATCATTGCAAAAATCCATAATGTTCTGTAATCAATTGTAGCTACCCACATCATTCTGACAAAGCAACCCATTTACAACCAAATAGTCACCCCATCGTACAATCTTCACTCCTATCACCATTTTTGCACAATACAGCTTTGGCAAATGCTGGTGTAGGCAAAATCAAGATTATTGTGAAACACAGAATGAGACCCTCATTGCAAGTACCAATTGATCTGTGAAGCAACAATTGTAAAATACAAGCTACAAATGTCTCTATTGACATGAAATGCACAGAGACAGCCAAGTTTAATCACATAACAGTCTCACAACACCACAAAATTCATCATTCTTACCAGAAATTATGGCTGATCTCACAAGTAGTGCACTTGTATTCTTCCTTCCTGAAATTGCACACAATGCACATACAAATGAAGATAAATCTCCTTGTTGGATTGCACGAGGCACAAAACCTCACAACAAATCCTTGGAACAGAATGTATGACAAGAAACTACAGTCTAGAGAACATGGGGCCATTGTCCATCTTGGTAGTCTTTTGATCCCTGCTCTGAAGAAGAGCATAGGGTACTGAATTTGGAAGGAGAGAAATGCAAACTGAACTAAGAGTTGTTAGCTTTGAAAACAGAAAGCCATCTCTAGACCCCACATCCTGGAACTAATGTCCAGTTTCACACACTGGGGGTAATGATTTTGCGAATCACTATTGAGGAACTGACCACAGTCGAGAATGATGCCTTGGGTCTTGTTCTTCAGGCAATATTGAGAATGTTTTGGTTTGAGCTGAAATTCAAATGTTTTGTGTAATTTACAGTGAAAAAAGCAAGTAGAGTTAAGCATCCACAAAATGTATGTGGAAATCAGACGGGTTAATCTGCCAGACATTCAAGGCTGCATATTCTTCCAGGCATTCCTTGAGTTGTGCCTCAGTGTATGCCTGCACCCCAAGTACCACAATACACAAAACTGTTAGTAGTAGTCAATGCAAACACAATGCAAGTACATGAAGCTCACACAATGCAAAACTTCCAAGTGGAGTTTACAATGCAGGACATCTGTATGCATCATCATTAGATGTCTGCTTTGCTAATGCTGAACATTGAGCTTGAAATTGCACAGATTGTGACCACATATTTGAGATTTGGACATTGATCAGTAAGTGCAGAAAATTGGAAGATAAGAATGATGATGAAGAGGAATGCAGAGTACCTTTCTTGAGATCCAGTTTAGAGCTGAATTATAGCTGACGTCCATGGTGTGTGCTCTGGCAGCCTCGTCCCGTATGATGGAGTAAATATCTGAGATTGCATCTAATCCGCTCTTCTTGCGCTCATCACTGTAGAGAGAGAATTTGGACATGTTTATGAGCCGCAGGGCCTCATCAATGTCACTTTGACACACCTGAGTTGAAAATCGTAGTCGAGCTAGCGCCTGCACCATAAGCCTTGGTTACAGCTACAAAAGGTTCTTGAGAATAGGAGAGATGACCCAACTTTAGATTGCAGTGGACTCCTTCATACTGCAACATCTTTACTGAAGATTGCTCTATGCCGAATTGTGTGTGTGAGTGCCACTGCCATTGAAAGCTGCAAGCCTGGCTGCACATCTACACATGATGGTAGTTGGCACTAATATATATATCTATTGTGGTCCCTGATTTCCGCAAAATTTGACATACCTCTGAAATGCGAATAATGCTTAATAGTGTTCGGGCTGTTGTGTATGAGTGGGGTGTATCACTCTCTGCTTCTTCCTGGCGTAGAATGGCATATGCACTGGCAATATATTCAGTGAGGTCCCGTGGCACATATGGGACCACCTGTCTTGCACTAGCCACATATGCCCTGGTAAACAACAAACCCTTGTGCAGTTAAGAACACTGAATTTTATTCAGATACGGGACTAGATTTGATTGACTCATATGTATGTATAGCTCCATGCAGTAAGCTTGTGAATCAAACAAGAGTGAAGAATTGCACCTGAGAGTAGATGAATCCAGGGGAGTAAAGTCAATTGCAGGAGGGGCACTGTGCTGGTGGACATAGAGCACATGCCTTGCCATTGCAAGGTCACTGTCCATATCAGCCCGGTCAAGAATCAGCCACATAAGATCAAATCGAGACAGAAGAGCTGGAGGTAGATTAATGTTTTCAGCTGGTGTTCTGCGCATGTCATATCGGCCCCTGCAAACATCACACCCATCTAACAAACTCAGCATAGAGGACCCACAACAGCATTTGTGAGGTTTCAGATTCTAGAAGACTCAGTTCCACTGCCACGTTGATTGAACCTTCTGTCCAGCGAAGGAATGCCCATTGTTTTACAACCTTGTGCTGCACTGTATATCCAAACTGGTGAAATTATTGGCATTGCATTGAAGCTCATGGTCAATGCAATTTGGTTCCCAACAGGCATACTTCTATTTGTATGTGAGCCTCCAAATAGGCTGAAATCATACCATGCAGGGTTTGCTGCAGCAAGTATGGCAGTGCGAGCATTAAGGGAAGTGGTGATTCCAGCCTTGGCAATGCTGACAGTCTGCTGCTCCATCACTTCATGAATAGATGTTCGGTCTGCCTCTTCCATTTTGTCAAACTCATCAATGGCACATATGCCCATGTCTGCCAGAACCTGTCCAATTGTGTTTGCCATTTGTCAATATTGTATGAACTTACACTCTAATGACATGACACATTCATCAGATATCTGTCCTGCAATTAGACAAATTCAGCAGAAGGCTTGCACCCCCTTGGTTAACATTATCAACAAACTGTGAAGCTTGCCAAGTTCTTATGGACATGACAGTTTCTTGACACAACTAACAACATATAAATTGGAGCTGAAAGCATAAAACTATGCACCTTGAGAGGCTCAGTCGGCAGCTCTGTCTAACCTTGGTAATTTCCCAATTTCAGAGGGAAATCATATCCAAACCATGCAGCATTCTAGCTCCAAGGAAAGAATCAGACATACACTGACATAGAATATGTGATGGAATTCCAATCGATAAAGGACACAGGAACTGCTTCTGTTTGACTGGTGGATGCTATTCCAGAGAGACTTGCATCACTAAAAATATAGGGAGAGAGAAACTGCAGAACGCACCAGAGCACCACCTTCCAAAACCATCTCATTGGTGACAGGGTCCCTGTGAACAGCAGCTGTGAGACCAACCCCACTACTACCCCTGCCAGTTGTGTACACCCCACGAGGGGCCACTGTTATCATGTGTTTCAGCAGCTGGCTCTTAGCAACTCCTGGGTCTCCCATCAAGCACACATGGATATCCCCTCTTATCTGCATTTACCAATCCAGAAAAGAAAGCATTGAGAAATTGCCTTAGTTCTACTAGAGATTTTTCAATGCTTGCAAAAGACCAGTGCATCAAGCCATGAAAGGCAAAAGGGGCTTCCTTAGGGAACAGTAAAAAAGAAGATCAAGCCAAGAGAGATAGGTAAAAGGAAATTATCAGAAGTTGCTTGCCTTCATCCCATCTGAAAGCTTTCGTGAAGGAGCTCCCACAAGCAGCAGCAGAAGGGCTTTCTTCACATCTTCATGTCCAAAAATCTCAGGTGCAATGGAGGAAGAAAGCTTGGAGTATATGTCTGTATCCTCAGAAAGTCTCTGTACCAGATCTTGCTCATCCTCCTTCAGCAGGTACCTACATAAATGATTAAAACATTTGTTTGGTGTTGCCATGCAAGAACAATGTATGAATAAGTTAAAAGTAACAAGGACAACAACAACTATAAAGGAAGATCTCATTAACAGGTCACCAGCTTGGGATGAGGAGACCCACTCATCATATCGCTTCTTGGTTTGTGTAACAGACATTGCCTCAAGGTATGTATCTGCCACCAGACCGGCACGCATGGCCCGGAACCCAGTGTAGGGAGTTGGCAGGAATATCCCAGAAATTTCCACTAAGTCCCCTGGCCCAACCTGTGAGGGTGAATTCCTTGCAGTTATTCAAACAGCCAACAGCATTTCCTGCTTCACCAAATCAGGTTCAACAATTATGAGGCAAAGAGCAATAAAAGACTGATACTGACCTGCCTTGTGAGTTCACCACGAAGGTGCACTGTCATACTTCGTGGTATGTGCCCTTTTGGAACATGCTCTGATAGCTCCTGAATCTTTGCCTAAACACAAAGTGAGATCTAGTGATGAGTGACAAGTCCCAAATATATGTCAATAGCCAATGTTTTTACTGTAAAGCTAAAACTGTAATGTACTGATATTGCGCAAGTCATTGGATCTAATGGACTTGACTTAACCTCTTGAAACTTGGTGAACTTGGAACCACGGACTTGTAGACACAATTGCCCCTTGGCATTGTTTGTGCGGCAACGAGCAGAGGGACACTCAGAAATGGGCATAAATGCACGTGATGTGACTTCCTGCCATGAAACAAGAATATGTCAGTATGTGACTAGCTCACAAAACCTCATTTAATATAAACCCATCTACCATAATTCAGGTGTTAATAAAAGTAATGGATGGTTTGCTAATGTACTGACACATATTTAAGCAGTTTGATAACCATCTTGAGAAGTTAGGACTGATTCCAAACCTGGTAGATCTCATATCCACATATTTCACACGTGTATGTTGCCACCTGAATCAGAGGTTTCACATCTGTACAGCGTGTAACAATCCCTCTGACTTTGACCAGGGTACCAATATGGGAGGCTTTCACCTGCCGCAGTGTTATGGGTTTCTCTTTCTCTTCTGCTTTGACGTGGACCTCACTGCAAATACCATCATCACCCCAATGCACCAGCTCAGATACTAGAAGACACTGATAACACTGATATCATTTCACTCACTGTGTACTGAACAAAAGATATCTCCTCCAGAAGATGACTAGTCAGAAGTTCATACACTGGAAAAGGGCTTACAAGAATCGCTTGATTTCAGGTGGAAGTTTGTGAAGAGGATCAACCACATCAGCTTGCTCTAAATTCTCCTCTGTCCGTTGACTCAGAAACACATCAAAATCCTCATCTCTTGCTAATGGGATATTGGGCTCTGGAAGCAGTTCATCAATCGCATCAGCAAACAGGCCCACATATCGATGAGTGTTTGTTCGAATTCGACCCACAAAGGCCTCATCGGCATCCTTCTGCTCCAACCAAACACCATGACAATCATTCAATCAACAGAAGAGTCTTTAGAGAACAAAAACAAGCTCCTGGTTAAACCAAAATCCAATGAAAGAACACTAGGATGGGGCAAAATCAAAAGGGAGAAGGGGCCATAGAATGCCATGGATTTCACTCTGTATACAGTTGCAGTCCTATAACTAAGCAACAGGAAATGAGACTTGGAATCTCACAGCAGAGAGAAGGTCATCAAGATCAATATCAACTGCCCGTAGCTTGCGATTTGAAACTTGTTGCTGCAAATTCCACAGCACAGATATTCAGCAAATTCAGAGGTCTAAAAGTGGAATTGAAAGCAAAGAAACACATGAGTGTAGAGATGGTCACCATTGAGAGACTGTATTGCACATACTAGAGTGCAATACAGAGTGCACACATTATAATCTGATTGAGCAAATCCTTAGCTCCAGAATTAGCATATGGTCATGGACAAACATACCAGCATATTCATGTATTTAGGAAGCCCATCATCTCCAATGAAGCCCTGCAAAAACTCCTTGCACCTCCCTGCAAAACAACAACCACCTCAAACATGACAACCAAATTGCTGAAGCTGCAAGTCCATCATATATCATATGCTGAAAGCAAAATGTGGCACTTATCAGCTTTCACAACATCACTTCCCGCACATCTGGACAGGAACAAATTCCTGCACACAGTGAATGAATCTCCATTCACTATTTGTCAAAGAGAGGATGGAAAGTGCATGGACAAAATTCCCTACAAGCAAAGAGAAGCAGAGGCACATTCTCTACTCTCCAGAAGTAAGAATGTTTTCATAAGAATTGAGAAACCCTCTCAATACTAATGAATGGAAGTCCACTGGAGTTGGGACCATGACATGAATGAGAGGTTAGGGCATCAATAAGACCATCACAGCAAACTGCAGGAGGAAAATACATCAACTTCCAAATGGAAAACAGAAGAAAATTCAGAATGTATGAAGAAGAGGTTCAAATCAGAGCAAACAATCTCTTGCAGGCTACTGCAAAAATGTGTGCAAATGACTAGTTAACGCTGCAACATTCCCACAGCCATCGTCAGCTCTCTTCAGTAGCACATATAGGACAATGTCGGAAACTGAGGTACTGCATTTTTGGGAAGACTTGGCCATGATAACGGTCGCTTGCTCCAAGAACAAGGAGAACTATGAAGGGAAGCCAGAAAGATAGAAGCGAGTGTACGAAAGAGGAAGAGAAGAGACAAACCTTTGTCCGCTTTGAAGTCAGGAGCTTGCATTGTGGCGTGACGAGCTTCCGCTCCTCTCTCCCTCGGGTCCTGTTTCCGCACCTAACTCGTCCTCCGTTCGGCAACTCGTTCTCCGTTCCGCAACAAGAGATTGCAGTGCAGTGCATTAAGGGAATGCAGTGCACATGGAGAGAGTGCAGCGCAGTGCATCAAGGGAGTGCAGTGCAATGCATCAAGGGAGTGCAGCGCACACGGAGAGAGTGCAGTGCAGTGCACATGAAAAGAGTGCAGTGCGGTGCAGTGCACATCAGAAACTCTTGCGATGCACAGCAAAGCGCGCAGGCGACGAAGAAAGAAAAAAAGAGTGCAGTGCGGTGTGTCAAGGGAGTGCAGTGCCCACGAAGAGAGTGCAGTGCAGTGCACATCCGAAGCTCTTGCGATGCATAGCAAAGCGCGCAGGCGACGAAGAAGGAGAATGGCGGGAACGTTAGACCCGTCGAAGGGCCGGGTTACCACCTCCCCCACCCCCCCGGTATAGAAAGAGCCTCCAAAATAGCTTAATTGCGTTCCCACTTGTATTCCCTGTTCTTTGCCTTGTGCAGGAAGAAGAAGACGAAGAAGTTATGGCGATGAGAGAGATTCACGAGAACGAGAGATTTTGTCTGAGCGAATTTTGCGTGGGTGGAGCGTGGGAGCGAGCAGGAATCGCGGATGTTTAACTGGGGCCGAAGAGAAGTAGTGTATTGAGATTTTAAAAATTCTTTTTCAGGTTTTAGGGTTTTGTGATTTTTGAAGGCAAAAGAAGACGTTCGTTGTTCATTGATCGATTCCCACAGGTTTAGGATCGAAGTGCTCGGATGTTTGAGATTTGCAGCGTTTGAAGTGTTGGGTTGTGTTGCGATCCCACTATACAGATGACACGAGGGAAGCTTGTGAACTGGAGATAGATGTTCAGTTAGTTCCTGCAGCAGCTGCAGTTGAGGAGGAGGAAGGAAAAAAAACAACACAGATGCTATGCAAGGAGCAGGAGGAGCATCAAGCAGCGGAGGTGCTGTTCCTGGGGGTGTGCAACAAGTGAGGCAGCAGCAGATGGCAGCAGCAGGAAGTGGTGATGCTGGTAACAACATGCATCGCTCGGGGAACAACAATAGTGGAACAACACCCCCCTTGTCTGCAGGTGCTAGTGGGAAGAGAGGACGAGGGAGAGCAGGAGTGCCAGGAGGTGGAGCAAACAACACAACATTCAAGGCTGCAGATGTTACACCAGCTGCAGCAAGACGCAAGAAGCAGAAAGTGGCAGAGAAGCAAATTCCTGATAAAGTCACTGCCATGTTGCCAGAGTCTGCAATCTACACACAGCTGTTGGAGTTTGAAGCCCGTGTGGATGCAGCCCTGGCAAGGAAGAAACTCGATATCCAGGAAGTTGTGCGGTCACCACCACCAGTACAACGCATTCTGCGAATGTATGTATTCAATACCTTTGCAAATCAGAGTTGCCAAGACCCCAACAATCCTTACCAGCAGCAATCTGGTGGACATGCTCGGGAACCACCTTCTTGGACATTGCGCATCATGGGCCGGATTCTTGAGTCAGATGGCAGTGAGCAAGATGGTGGCAACAGCAGCAGCACAAAACCTAACCCTGTGCTGCCAAAATTTTCATCCTTCTTCAAGAGAATCACAATTCAGCTCGATCCAAACCTATTTCCGGATGATCACACAATTGTTTGGGAAGCAGTGCGAGCTTCCAACCATGTGGAGGGATTTGAGATCAAGAGAAAGGGGGATCAAGAATTTGTGGCAAACATTAAACTGGAAATGGATTACACACCCGAGAGGTTTAAGCTCTCAGCTCCACTAGCAGAGATTCTAGGAGTGGAGGTGGATACCCGACCACATATCATTGCGGCTCTGTGGCAGTACATCAAGGGCAAGAAATTGCAAAACCCAACAGATCCAACCCTCATCAACTGTGACCCTGCTTTGCAAAAGATTCTTGGAGATGAGCGCATCAAGTTTGCTTCAGTGTCAGCAAGGCTGAACCAGCATTTGTCACCACCACAACCCATTCATCTGGAACACAGAATCAAACTCTCAGGAAGTATGCCTGCTTCAAATGCTTGCTATGATTTGAGTGTTAATGTGCCAGCCCCCTTGTTGAAGGAGATGAGCGCTTTTCTGATGAATATTGAGAAGCACCGTGACATTGACTTGTATGATGATCTGATCACCAGTTCCATTCGCAAGATCAATGAGCATCGGCGCCGTCGTGCCTTTTTCTTGGGTTTCAGTCACTCACCTGTTGATTTCATAAATGGACTCATTGCTTCTCAGAGCCGGGACCTCAAGTCAGCTGTTGGAAATGCCAGTCGCAATGCAGAAAAGGAACGCCGATCTGATTTTTATAATCAGCCCTGGTATGTGTATCATTTCCTTATTGCAAACACAACTGTTGTCTTTTCAATCGAAATCTTTTTGATACTCCAAAATTTGCCCATATAATTGTATGTTTTAGGGTTGGCAGTGAGCAATACATCTGTTGTACCTGAGCTCATGCTTATAGTTTGATATTTGCCGAGTGACATGTTCATACCTTCAATTGAAGCTTCTCACTTTAATGGTTTGCATGCTCAAGTAGCACAGAAATCCCAATCACAGAAGAACTCATAAGTTTCTGGGTTTGCAGGGTTGAAGATGCAGTTATTCGGTACTTGAACCGACGGCCAGCTAAGGCATCAGAAGGTGGAGGCAACACTTAGAACCTTAGGTGGACAGATGCCATACATAAAACTGCATCCTAGTGACTTCCAACTAGGACTTTTCTACTAGAGAAAATCTCTTTTTTGTCACATGATCCAAAGCCTTGCACTTAGCAGGTTCATTCTGGGGCTTGAAGATATATGTTGCAACTATCAATGGGAGCCCCAGATCGATTTCCAACTTTGGAAACACCTAAAAAACTGTTCTAATGTCCCTGCTGATGGGCCCATGCAATATTGTCTCATGGGAAATTTTGTTACTTTCTAGTTCAGTTACACAAACTGAATTTTGGCCATGAAAATAGAAAAAAGTGGCTCGCAATTTCAGAATTGATGGCAGTAAGTTAGCATCACACACCCAGAACTGTGCAGTGAGATGACCACCTTATTTATAGTGAGGTGAAAATTTGATCTTTTTGTCCATCTTATATATTAAAGTTACAGGTCTGTCTGTCCGTCTGTCCGGGCAGTTTCCGGGCACTGCCCGGACCTTTGTTTGTTTGTTTTTTTTTTTGTTTTTCTTTTTTTCTGTGTCAGTTAAACTGCCCGGGAAGTTTCCGGGCACTGTCCGGACCT
>Ga0116227_10001766_pt1 | contig 49056 bp, 26 predicted proteins | sample S1TSphgellanicum_FD_89693 | JGI IMG/M metagenome (GOLD analysis project Ga0116227, IMG submission 89693) | Host-associated microbial communities from peat moss isolated from Minnesota, USA - S1T2_Fb - Sphagnum magellanicum MG | ecosystem: Host-associated > Plants > Peat moss > Unclassified... | reverse complement strand
TTAATATTTTATTTATTAAATTGATTTTGATTTTTTTTTTTTTTTTATTTTTTAATTATCTTTACAATTTTTTTTTTTTTTTTTTTTTTAAATTTCTTATTGTTTCAAAAAGTTTATATTTGGTGTCCCAAGCTTAAAATGTTTTTGATAGTTTGTTGTAGAACATAATTTCATATTATGGAAATTTGGTCCCTTTTTGGCATTGAATTGTGAATTACTAATTGTTTCATTATACAATAAACCCCTTTTATAATCACGCCCTTGGTGACCACTTATTTTGTAGCACTAACGAATTGTGATTTAAGCATGTATAGTCACATTCCATATAAACCCTTACAAGATTATGACTATAGGCAAAAAAAACCTTACAAAACAACCCTTTTATGTTAGAATAAGGGTGCCAATTGTTTAAATTTCCTACATGGATTATTATAAGCTCTACTATGCATTATTAGACTTGAAAAAGGTTGTGATTTCTACCTATTTTAATATGACAATTTATATTGAGTTTGACCTTTTTAATTAGTAGCTTGTGTATCTTGTCAACTAAATTTTTAATTAAGATTTTTTGTTTTGTAGGGAAGTTTGCATATTTTTTGCTTGTCTATATTAGAAAGTTGTTGTTTTTATCTTTTTTCTTCAACTGGATTCATTGTTGTTAATTTGCACAATTTGAACACAAAGCAACATTAACATTGCCAAAAGGAACTACAATTTATAAAACCATTATATTTGCTTTAGATTTCCCCCATTATAATCACATTTACAAGGAAATATTTGCAAATATTTTGTGCTATTAATGAATGTGATAGTGGTTTTAAATAATGGTGTTTCTTACTAAAATGGATGGTTACCAAAAAATGTGTGACACAAACAAGAATGTGATTAAGACGGACATGATTATAAAAGGGGTTTACTATATCATGACCATAACAATCTTTTTATTGGATGTTATGTTTTTGGCACCTCATAGCTCTTGAAAATTAGTTAAAATTTCAACTTTTTCTTATTTGAAGATTATTTTTCCTTTTATCAAGTTAAAAATCACTATCATAGCCCACTTTAAAGCATAGTTTCATAGTGTAAGTGGGATGTGGTCGAGTTGCTTCGATGGGAGTAATAAACATCAACACAAATTAGTGTTTAAATTAATTTTAGTAATCATGATCATTTTCACGCTATCATAATAAATCAAAAATGGTGGCATGTGCATTGGATTGACTTCACTACACTTTTGCTAATGCATTAACTAGACATCCATGTGCACTTTTATAGATTACTCTGGATTATTCTCTTAGCATGGCAACTATTCCCACCTACCAACATTTAAGTCTTATTTTTAAACGATCTTCCATCCACATATAAGCATATTGTTGGTTTTCATTCATTCATTTTGAAATCATTGATCCATCTTTCTATAGAAACTAGTTTGAATCACTGATTTATCTTAATGTAATTCAAAGTTGATTATCTTTTCAATGTAATTCCTTTCCTATGTTCAAGTTTATTGTACACTAATTCTTTTTAATCTCATTGTGTAATGGAAGAACTTGATTTTTCACGCATATGACTTGTGCACATTTGGAATGGTTCAAGATATGCAATATTCTATTTTGATTTTACAACATTTTTAAGCCATTTTTTAATTTCTTAAACCATTCTTTTCATGCAATTCCTACAATCTCCAAATCAATCTATAGCTCATAGTCAATGTCATTGTATTGCAAGTTATCTTGTAACTTTGAACCCAAAGACAAAACCAATGTGTTCCCGAAGGACATGTATAAACTACTTTTGTTTACAAAGTAGATGTGGAAGCAAAACAAATTGAATGAGACATCCACCAAAAAAAGGGGAAAATAATTTGTTGGATTTCTTAAAGTCTAATTAACAATGACAATGGAAGATTCAAATTGGGAAAACAAAATAAAATATGTCCATTAAGCATGTTAATTATCAAAAAAATTCATTACAAAGTCACTATACTTGGACCAACATTTTTAATAACTAATATGCATGAATACAACACATAAAAACAAATAAGGTGAAATATGCCATGTGAAAAATGTGTTTGGATATCATCATGCTTTGGGTTCTTAACTTTTGGATGTATGAAGGCACATTTGATGGGGCTTATAATGCAAGGCCTCTTCTTTGCTCAAGTAATGACTCATCGTAAGGGGCATGTCAAAAAGAAGGCATTGAATAATGAGCTTATGACCTATGACACTTTTGTGCTCCCATATGATGTGAGAAATTTAACAGAGAAAAAAATTAATGAGTTATGGCATAAACACCCCAAGGACCCCATTAGTGTTAGAATGTGAGTTTTGAAAAACCTTGATTCAATTTTCAATTATGTCCAACATGCCCCTTTGGACCTCAATTTACCAATTGAAGATGACATATTGTTCATGCTAGGAATTCAAATTGAAATGATGGAAAAATGTGGACGTCACAATTCAATCTCATTCAATGCAACTTTTAACACAAATCAAAACAAGGTAAATTTGTTTTTTCATTATATGAAGTGCATAAAAAAATTCATTGTACCTAATGTTTGTAATGTTTATTTTTCAATTTTTTTATACATCACGGTGAGGTTTGATGAATAGCAAAATGGAATACCAATTGCATTTGTTGTCATTGGAAAAAGTCAAGAGAATTATCTCAATGCAATTCTCCAATCACTTCACAACATATGCCAAACCATTGGATGCCTAATGATATAATTATCAACAACAATCAAGTCGAATAAACATTCTAAAATATGAAATATAATTTCTTGGGTTGAATTAAAAGACAATGACTTTTGTCAATGGTGATTCAATCAATGTTTTCCCAAATCTCCCCCATGCTTGTGTAAATTTTAATGTGTTGCAATGCATAATCACTTGTGTAATTTGCTACAAAACAAAGTATCATATGAGTTTGGGTTGTCCCAAAAGTATTTTTCTCCCAAATCTCCCCCATGCGTATTATGTAAATTTTAATCAAATTCATTATGTAGTCCAATGCATAATTTGTTATCTAATTTGTCACAAAGCAAAGTTACATCTGGATTTGGATTGGGCACAACAATGTTTTTCTCCCAACCTTCCCCCATGCTCGTGCTATAGATTTTAATTGAATACTCTGTGTACTACAATGTATAATCACTTGCTTAATTTGTTGGAGAGCATAGTTTCTTAAGAATTTTGGTTGTCATGGGAATGTTTTCCTCCCCAATTTCCCAAAATTTTACTAATATTCTAAGTCTATCATGAGCTTACCAAACTCAACTTGGAATTCAATTGATCATATCTCTCTATGAAGCAAGGTTGTTTGTTTGTTTTGTTTATACTTCTTAGATCCACCAAACCAGGATGCTTCAGATTGTTGTTCTTGATCTCTTTGGAAGCTCTCAAGGAGGAGGGGTGCATTAGCTTTGGTTCCATGACTTGCAGTGCAAAAGTTCTTGAATATTGAATGATTTCTTCACTGAAAATTAAATTAAATTAAATCGTAGCTGAAAATCTCGGAGGAATTGGAATGTGCCTTTGGTGTTGTTGGAAAGATCTTGATGGGCAGAATTTAATGGAATTTATTGGGTAAGATTTGGATCAAGAATGTGGGAGATATTATTGATTTTTAAGTAATTAGATAACCAAAATTCTAAAAACTGGAACCAGAGGTTACTTTGATTTATTCCAGAGGTTATAATAGAAACTCGGATAACCATGTAACACTGGCCTGTACATGGCACACTCCATTACTGTAATGGTTTTAATTAATATGGATTTGCAGAATGGTCATGTAGAGATTATAGGTCGTTGGCACCTGCCCAAGTAAGTTATAGGTCCGGTAGACCTTATTGACACAACAAAGGGTGTGTTGCCACTGTAGTAGCCTTGCCATTTACATTAAAAAGTATGTCAAGGCGAAAGAAGAATTATGGAAACTCAAATATTTCACCATGCAAAAAAAAATTATACCTAATCTTCAAAAAGTCCTCTAAAAGAAAACCAAAATCCTTCAAGATATTTTATCTCTATTAACTAATCTCAAGTTTCAACACAAGCCAAAATGTCATCTTTCACAAATGCTCACATAAAAATAGACCTATTATTTATTACCTAGGGGCCTATAAAAAAATCCCTTAAGCTACTATACTCTATAATGAATTTAAACACAATATCCTTGCCTTGGTATAGGCAAGGCCAACAAATCCAAAGAAAGAAAGAAAGAAAGAAATGAAGTCAAACATTATGCTCATGCCAAGTTCATCATCTCAGGTTCTGGCAAAACATGGGATTGCAATCCATTGCCTTTTGTCCTTACATTGTGTTCTCTTTTGCCTCTCCACAAGAAGGAAAGTTTGGCTTGGATGACATAACTTGGAATGGAAGGGGAGTTTCTTAATTGGGCCCCCCACCTTTGCAGCCCTCTTTCATTGTGCAGAATCTACCATGAGTGGCTGAATTATGCCCGTTATGCTTTTGGCTGAATATGGCTGAGTGATTGTTGATTCTGGCTCCCAACCTGGCTGGCCCAGGCTTGCTCCCTAGTGCATTAAATAGGTCTTGTGATGACAAATTATGAAAATATACAAAAACCCCCAAAGATTAGGAAATTTTTTTTTGGATTAGGGTAGAGAGGCTTAATTGTAATTAGTATCAACACTAAACTAGTGGATTTGAGGTGCAAGACTTTTATAAATTGCTATGAAAACAAAGTCCGAAATGAATGAATGAATGAATGTAGACTTTTATAAATTGCTATGAAAACAAAGTCCGAAATGAATGAATGAATGAATGTGCCTTATTGAACAGATGAAGTTGGTTCAAGATTTTTTTCTTGAATTTTTTTTTAATAAATGAAAGATTATCCATGCTAAACAAAAATTAATGGTTTTTGAAAAATGGTACAAAAAGAGAAAATGATAAATAACCAATGGATTTGAGACATTTAGGTTCAAAGTTCTATAAAGTTTTTTTCATTTCTATAGCATACAATTTGTATGTAACAAAGTTATGGAAAGTGAAGAGTTAGTAATAAAATGTTGGACTATAGTAAAGGGGAAGAAGATGCTATCATTTATGGGACACTAATCTTTAGATAGTTGTACAAATTGGTCGCTATTCTTTGCACAAGCCAAGTTTTGCACATATGACCAAACAAAATGCATGCACTTCTATACACTTTTATAATCTAGTGTTGCCTATGTTGTTAGCCAAAATGTGAATAGGACTACACATAACTACTTCAAATGTGAATAGAACCATGATGATAGAGCACAATTGTGAGAATAATATTTAAAAATTTTGATTAATTTTCAATGAGGAAAATTAATCAAATTTTTATATCTCTCCCACCTTAGGTCTAAAAATTACAAAAGCACTTACAATAAATCCCACTCGTCAAAGGCTTTCCAATAATACAAAGAGCTTGCCCCAATTTACTTAAAATTATTGGTTTTGATCTAAATGAATTTTCAATGAAAAAGTTGTTCAATATTCAATAGTTTTCTTCACCCCGAGTTGAAACCTTACAAAACCAACTAAATGCACCCGTACTCATCGAAAGCTTTTCAATGGTTCCAAGAGCATGACAAGAGGCACTAAGGTTTGGGAGATCTCAACATGGCCAACAAATAAACAAATAGCCTTCCTTCATAGACCTTTAAATTTGACAATATAACGTTTAAGTTCTTAATATACTAAGTCCATGTATTACGAGGAAATTTTTTAACTAACAATCTCAGTTTCTAACCGTGTAATCTTGCATGAAATTGTCGATTTATTTCTATCACATGATTCCATCAAAGGTCAAGTAATTTATTTTGTGAGATCCATTGGGTGCCATTGGGTTCATCACCTGGGCAAAATGGGCTTCACCTTCGAAGGGATGATAATAACTTTTATTTTCCTAATGTGAAATTTTCAATCACACCATGTGTTCAAAATTATTTCACAATCATATGCCTATCCTTGCCTATGAAGCCCCTCTAAGCACCTAACATCTAGCTTATCCTTTGCCTTCTTTATTTATTGAACCCGATATTTTACATTGACAAACCACATTAGACCCAATGGTTATAGACCATGTCCCTACCCTTTTTCCCATCAGTGCATGTTTAGTTTCACCTTTAAATGAGGTTTCAGGAAGGAAGTTGTTGTGGATGTAACAATTAGAATGGAATTGCAAAAATTTGAATAATTTTATAAGCTTGATATTTTCAAGCAGCAAAAGGACATGGTAGTAATGTTAGTGTGCAAAAGAATATTTGGAAGTATGTGATGCATGCATGCATGCATGCACACACACATAAACATAGATCCAAAACTTAAGAATGTAGTCAAAGAACAATGAGAAAAAATCTTGTAAAATAAAGGTTCAAGAATGGTTCTTAGCAATGAGATACATAATTGAAATATATAGAGGAAACAAAATGCTATTAGAATGTGTAAAATCCATGCTTTTCAAGAGGCTTTTGATGTCACCAGTACATAATGAGTTCAAATGCACTAATGAATTCATTAGGTTTTGTAATGAATTATGTGAATTTTGATCCTAATGAATTTATAGCAAATTCGTGAATTGCTTAATGATTGTTGACAAGTTGATATGAATGAGCAAATCCATTAGTAAATTCACAAATATATGAACAACTAGGAAATTTTGAATATTTTAATTAGTTAATACTAATTATTTCATCCACATTATTCAATATTATATATTTAATTCGAATTATTATTATTTTAATTATTTAAAAATTTAAAGTTTCAAGAAGATTTGAACCCATCTACATAGGTAGCTAGAAAACTAGCACCTACCTACTTGTGTAGGTAGATAAGTAGGTAGGGAAGGGAAAATGTAGATGGAATAAATAGCCAAAAAAATATTTCATTTATTTTGCAATTTCATTTAAAGGCAAGCATTTCTTTACTCATTCCAAATTGGCATGCACATTTCTATATTGTTAGTCAAGAAAAGACATGTTCTTTATATAGCTTGTGAAATGAGATTAAAAAACAAAACATATTGGTTAAATCTTTTGCTTGCACCTTAATTTTAAACTAAGATGTAGTTAAACCTTTTCCAAAAGCCAACTTTAATTAGTAATATCTTTCTCATATTACATCCAAATGAAATGATTTAAATTTCATTTTATAATGTTTTCCAAAATCTACACATAAAAGTTGTTAAATTTATTAAAACAATGCCTGAATTGAAGAAAATTTCATGTAAATCTTGCATTTCAACAACAATGACTTGACAACATTTTCTTTCTTTAACCATCATTATCTTTCTCATAATTTGTCCCAATGAAATATATATATATATATATATATGAATTAGGTTTGTATTACATAATACATTTTAATCATGAAATTTCATACAAATAGTTCATAAAATATAATGTATCAACATATAATAACATTATTCTCAAAATCATTCAACGTTACATAGTGTATTTAGAAAATACAATACATTTGGAAATGGGTTTATTAAATACAAATGCATTAATTTTCATATTATAATATTAGTTGGATTATATAATTATATAATTTAATTTGAAATAATAAATATTTGAAAATTATTTCTTATTTTTAAAATATTTAAAATATTATATTCATTTATTAAATATACTTTATTAATATAGTATATAATAAATTAATATTATCGTATATTATATATGAGCGATCTTATATGATAAAAATATTGGACCAAAAAGTATATATTTGCAAAGATGAATATTATGTTTTGCATTTTTATCAAGTGAAGCCCACAATAAAATATTATTTAATTAAAATATTTATATACAATATGTTTACATAATTTTATTTTATTTTAATTTTATATCTTATATACATATTATACATGATATATTTCTATGTTAAAAAGATTTTGATTTTGATTTTATTTCATTGTAAACAGTTTTTAGCATTTTCTTAAATAAAGATAGCAAAATAAGTTTTGACTTATTTTTCAGAATTAAAGTAAAAATCTATTCAAATAATATATGTTTGAGATTTAAAACTGATGATATCTATACATAAACTAACAGTAAATTATATCATTAATTGATATAATCAATTACATTGAAATAAATTTATATAAAAAATATTTTTAATTTATTTTTAATACTAAAAACTTATGTAGATTATATTATTATAGATATTATGTTAATTGATAATACAAGCTAATGGAACAATATATTACTTTTTTTCCAAAAATAAAGTAGAATATGTTACAAAATTATATTCTAATTATATATAAAAATGGAATATGTAGCTTTAATATTTATGATTATTTATATAATTAAATTAAATATTTTTAAATAACAGAATCTATTCTATTTCATTTAAATAAAATATCTTTCTAAAATTAATATCTAAATAAGACATAAACTATATAGTTATAAGTAATATGCTTGTTGATTATTAAAAAATATTTAAAATAAATTATTAATATTATTCCAATTAATTAATATTTAATAAATAAATAAACAAAATTTTCCATTTTATATTGAATCTTATTGTAGTTCATTTGGTTTCAAAATAATGGAATGTTTTAGTTAATTATAAATTAATTTATATCATGCAATATTAAAATAATTTTATGAATTATTATTGAACATAGGTTAATTTTTATATTATATTACATTATGTTAGTTAAATATATTTATATGTATAGTAATAAATGGAATCACCCAAATGAGTATAATTTCTACATTACATTGCAGTATGTTATTTGTAATATATTATAATATGCGCATATTTATATTCAATATATATCAACACATATGATTAAGGTTGGATTTTCATCTTTTTATTTCTTAGAAATGTCTTTACATTGTAATAATTGAAGGCCTAAAATAAAATATGGCAATTAAATTCAAAATTGTATGTAAAATAAATTACTCAATAAATTATAAGTTGGTTTAAATCACCATCTAATATGTCATATTGTAACTAGTTGATGCAATAAAATGTTACAATAAATAATTTTACACATTATAAATTAATTATATTAAATAATGACTATTATATAATCTTATATAACATTGAAATTATCATCTTAATAGTTCCAAAAATATTTTGACTACAAGTGAATGCGTAATTGAAGATTCATTGAAGGTGAAATGAAATTAAAGCATGGTAAATTTGGTTTACTTTTACAACCTTATAGTGATTTAGGTTAGTGGATTTGGACCCATTATGTATGAGTGTGTGGAGCTTTTTCCACAACAAGTAAATACACAAAATAAGGACCCATGATTATAAAACATGCAAGGAGTGTGTGTAGGGTTAACATGTTTGTGAAATCATATGTGTATTCAAATTACTTTACGAAAAGAGGAATTGCATTTTAGAAAAACTTATCTATGTAACAAGAAATTAATTTGAATAATTACAATTGAATAAAATGTTTGTGAAATATAAATCATCATGTACAACCATTTTGTGTGTTACAAGGAATCTATAAAATTTCATTTGAATTGAATGATTGGGTAGGGAAAAGGTTAGACACATCCAACTACGATTTTGAGTTGCAATTTTAGCTTGAATATCATTGCATGCAAGCATTGTAAAGTAGACCACAAAAAATACTAATACAAACTCATTTTCAATTTATCATGTAATTTTCATATTTTTAAAAACATCAAAATGGGTGGAAGTATCCCTTTCATAATCCCTTTCATAACTACATTTATAAGGATCTACCTCCAAAAAAATAGGAGCAAATAAGGTTTGAAAGTAGACCCCAAAAAATTTGTGGTTGGGGAATTATATTTATAAGATTAGGATATAAATATCATTGTATTCTTGAAGGGATCACCAAAAATCTATTATATTTTCTATTTGTTACATCCTATTAAACATGTGTTTTTAAAAAAATTGTGCATTGCAAAAAATAAACCATAAAAGTTACATGTATATTGAAAACCAATTTTTATGAGGAAAATTTTGAAAACTAATGCATGGTAGTGTAAAATTATCTCGTTTCTAGTTAAATATATGAATTTTTTGTTGGGTGTTGTTACAATTTTATGTCTACTTTGCAAGCAAGAAAATAAAGCAATAAAATTGTTCATTGTAACTTGGTTTATACCCCATTTTGTGGCTATAACCTAACCATGTTATAGGTTCCATTTCTTCTAATGATATTGCTTTAACTCCCTAGAAAAAACAAAGACATAATCATCACGAGCTACTTATTTTCAAATATTTTCAAAAAATGTGATTGAACTATATAAACTATATATATATATATATACACCACACTTCAAAGGGACACATATAAGAAGGTTTTATCAAAAGAACTTATCTCTACTCATGGGTTGTAGATGCTTCCATAATTATATAATGTCCTTGATGATGTCATTTCATTTGTAGTTTTTTTTTTTTTTTGAAATGAAACATGCCAAATTCTTCTACCATAGTAAACAAATCTTGTAATTATAATTGTCATCTAGGATAACTTGAACTAGTTATGGAAGTTTATATTTTGTTATATGCTAAAAAACTTGTGCATCAATCATACATGGAAATTTTTGTTTTCATTTTGTATTTTAAAAAACAAGTATTGGATTTTTTTTAATCAACTAAATTGATTGTTCGAAATCATATATGATTAATAAATATGGTTTATACATTGTAAATTGTAAATGATGAAAATAATGATTTTTTTCATAATTTAAAATAATCATGTAAATTGATATTTTATCATCATAAGCACCATGCTTATGTGAAATAAAAATGAAACAAACTAAGTTCAGAAGTTATATTTGTGACATTATATTGTAATCCATTGTATTGAATCATAAGAAGTTCATAAAACATATTCTTTTCTTGGGATCTTTTTTCTAAATTGCCCACAATAAAAAAACTTTATTCATAAAGGGTTGTGAATTAACACATATCAAATTAGAGTGATAAATTTTGTGCTTTCATTAGTAATTGATGTTTTTGTTTTTGGCAATTTGTTGCAAAAATGTGACTCTTAAAAGGTATGAAATGCCCTTGACATTTTATTTTATTTTTTGTAAAATTGCTTATAAGCCACCCTCCTACCACACCTCATGGCCATGTTTACTATCATGAATATCCCTCATCATAAGTAAATGGCACACCATTTTTTTATGCCATTGCCATTAGTCTTTGCTTTATGCCATCACCATCACCTTTCTTAGGATGCCTTTAACATATGATGCACTCATCCAATCATCAATTCAACATCCTCCCGATTGCAAATCACATCGTTCATCAAACCTATGTTTGCCAATCTTGCCATCAATTACACCTCCCTTTGCCATACAATAGCCCTTGTATATATGGCCATCGCCAATCCTCATCATTGATTAGATATGAGATTGCCTTGCATTGACCTTCCATCATTGGATATGGTCAATCACCAATTATATACACATTCTCTCCCATTTGACCCCCCACTTCAAAGCTCAAATTTTTTTGCTAACAATGTTTAAATGTAAGATTGTTCAAGTGTGTCATGTTTTATCCATATTTTTTTATATTCTCTTGTTATCAACCTTGGTTTAAGGCCGGGTTTAATGTTCATGGTTGCACATCAAGCATAATGGGAGGGCATAATGAACAAGAATGCTACCAAAAAATTTGTACTTGATGTTGTGCAATGTGTATGTTGTGAGCTTGATGTGCGCCAAATGACTTATAATGCACAACATCAAATCAAATCATGAAGCACAAAAAAACCAAGTTTTTTTCTTTCCTTTTTTCATTTCAATTCATATTGTTTATTGTTTGTGTTTGTGTGTGTTGTAACTTATAGTAAGGTTCTTGTGAACATTTGTGATGTGTGCATGTGCATGTAATGTAATGTTTATAATGCCAAAGTGATGGATCTGTTTTAGGTTCTTAAAATTTTCAAATTCAAGTTGTTTTTGAATGATGAGCCCAATTCAACTTTAAACTCATTGCCCCATGTTGAATTGAGTGTTCAAAGATTGTATGCCTTGTAGCATTCCAAGTCCATCTAGTAACACTTTGACTCCTTGGTCAAATAATAATATACACAAGATACATGGAAAAGAACTTGTTGATGTTGTTGAACCTATTGAAATAAATCCAATAGATCTTATGAAAAATCTTGGATGTTTTCGAACACATGGGTGTGTGATTTTCCATGGGTAGAATCAATTGTTGGGGATGATGGCTTGGTCACTCAAGTTCAATGCACAATTTGTAACAAGATTGAGGGAAAGGCAAAGATGTTAGTCCTGAGCTTGACACACTTTAAAAGCATGCCAATCATTGAAAAAAAAAATAGCATCTTCATGGGTTCTCATTGGGGATTATTTTTACAACCAAGATGCTACACATTGAAAAATGAAAAGATTTTTTGTGGGCAAAATTATGAGTTTATCATGATCTTCATATAATATGGGATTGTTGGTTTGGAAAAAGTTTATGCAATTTGTTTATGTCTTGCATAAATTCCTAAATGGAAAGCTAGTGTTGAAATGTGAGTCATTGAAATAGTTGTTTTTGTTGTTGATACTCAAAAACACCCTAATGAAGCACTATTTGGATATTAATGGGTGACAAATTCATTACATCAAAACATGGATTTGATGACTAATAACTTGTAACTGTTGTCCTAATGTAATCATGTAATTATATGGGTGAATGCACACTACGGTGTACACAATTTGACAGAAATTTGGAACTACATATAATATTAAAAGTAGTAACACATAAGATTTCACTCACTTTGAATTATTTTAAAGATCACATATAAATGATTTGGGCTTCAAAATTAAAAGAAATCACAAGAATCATGAATATGAAATTGATACATAATAGTACATTTGTGTAAATGTACACCAATAATTTAATAAAGGTTTTTTAAAACCCTTATTTGACAATAGTTTTCCGTTTTTTTAATTCAAAAATTCATTGTACTTTTGTTAAATGATTTAAAACACTTAGCCCAAGTAATGGAAGAACATTTTTCAACCTAAAAAAATCATAATCATCAACATTATCATACCATAATGTAGTAATGAATATTTTAAAATCATCTTGTTTAAATTTTATGACCTTAAGAAAAATTGAAAACCTTGATGGGAAATATTGTTTTCTATGGTTTCTTTTATGTATGTGTAAAATTTCATGAAAAATTTATCATTAAATGTAGTACTTCTTAATCCTTTATTTGGGATTGCAAAAATGTGACAAGGCTTTAAAAATCAAAATAATATTTTGTTGCACTATTATATCATTCATATGTGCATTGATTTCAGAACACATTACTAAATCGGGACATAAACCATCATCTATTACAAAATTTTAATGAAAATTATTTTCCAAATTTCCACCATGATGCATGAAACTCAAACAATTACTAAAAACTATCAAATTGTGACAATTTTTTGTGTACACCATAACATGCATTCACCCATATTTTGTCTCAAATTATAACCATTTTTTTACTATTATCAAAATTATGATTACATGATTGTAAATATAACCTAGTTTAACTTAAGTACCTTAATTTAGTATAGTGTAGTGTACTTTAGCTTAATTTAACCATGTTTAACCTTGTTTAACCTATGTAGTTTACTTTAACTTAATTTAATGTATTTTCATTTTATTTAATCTAAATTATTTTATTTAATTTAAAAATTTTAAATTTAAGTTATTTAAACAAAAATCATTTAATTTAGTATAATGTAGCCTACTTTAGCCATGTTTACTTTAATTTAGCTTAAATAACTTAATTTAGTATATTTAATTTTAAATTTAATTCACTTAATTTAACCTAATTAAATTCAAATAATCAAGTTTAACCTAAGTAGCATGGTTCAACCTAAGTAATTTAATTTAGCCTGATTTAACCAAGTTTGACATTATTTAATAGCTTAATTTAGCATAAGTAATTGACTTAAACCTAATTTAACCTAATTTAACATTGTTTAACCTAAGTAGCTTAGTTTAACCTAATTTAGCCTAGGTAGCCCTATTCAAGCTTGTTTTAACTTAATATAATGTATTTTTTCTAATTAAAGTTAAATAATTAAATTTAATTTAACTTAATTAATTAAATTTAACTAGTTTAACTTAAATATCATAATTTAACTTTAGTAACCTACTTTAACATAAGTAATTTCAATTATTTTAATTTAGCCTAAGTAGTTTAATTGGCCTTATTTAACATAATTTGGTTTAAATAGCATAATTTTAGCTTAAATTTAACCTAATTTAATTTAGCTTAATTTAACATAATTAAGTTTAGTTTGCACTTAGTTTAACCTAAGTTAACCTAATCTAACCTAATTTAACATCGTTTAACCTAGTTTACCAAAGTAACCTTAAGTTAGGTGTCAACAAAGTAAAATATCCAAAAACATAATCCACCCAAAATTTAATTTAGAAATGAAACAATTTTTGATATGGACATAAGAAAGTAAATTGAAAATATCTTGAAGTAAAAGTATGAAAACATAGGTCACTACATTTAGTTTATGGGTTGAATTGGATATAAAGTTTGAACAACTTTGGTATCATAAAAGTAGGTTGAAAGTACATGTTTGAAACTAATTGGGTCAATATGGTGTTCAAACCTATTTCATATTAAATTTTTAATATAGTATGATTATAACTTGTATAATTTGACAATACATAAGTATCTATTAAGGCCCCATTAACTTGAAATTTTTAAAAAATCAATATTTCATTTACATGTAACCCATTTTGTAAGATTAGACATTTTGTGCAAGTAGAAATATTTTAAAAAATTCTACTTCATTATACTTTCAAGATGATGTTTATTAATATTTTAAATATAAAATGAAAGATTATCATCAAGTTAATTATTGTACAAAATCAAATTTCTACTTTCAAAACATCAAATTTTTTTCATGGTTACTTGTAGTTTTTTTTTACACAAAGCAATGAACCATCTACTTTCCCTTGCTTACATCCTAAATTAAATTAATATAGGTTTCGCCTAAGGAGGCTTAAATTAATTAAGGTTAACTTAGGTTAGACTAATGGGTGACCTAGGTTAGTTTAGGAGAAGAACTGTTATTGATTCTAGTTTTGTGGTTATTAGTTTTATTACAAAAAAAATGTTGTGGTGGAATGGTTAAGGACCTAAACCCTCAAAGTGAAGACGAGGTGTTAAAATGTTCCCATTGCAACTTAGATATTATTTAATTTTTCTATCTAGGTAATCTAACTTAAACTAAGTTTATATCTAGGCTAAACATCAATGTTATGCTTCCTAAGCTAGGTTGCCTAACCTACATGTCCTAAGTTAGGTCACTTAGCTTAAATGTCTTAGGCGAAATCACACGTGCTAGCTCACCTAACCTTGTTTGACTAATTTTTTATTGCTAGGTAGCAACACACAATTGGGCCAACAAAGTTAATTTCACAATTCTAGGTTGCCACGTGGCAATTCATAAATGGTCAATAAATTTTTTGAATGTTCCTACACCACCATGTGGGAGCAAGAAATTAATCCAAAAACATAAATTCATATTTAAAAAATATATATATCAGCCATTGGATATGTCCTCCATAAATGTGATAAATATGATTATAGTCACAAAGGACATAATCATAAATGGTATTTATGACCATGACCATGGATATGACTAGTGACATATACAATGGGGACATTTTGACTACATAGTCATGTAGTCATACCTAATCAAATATGATGGTTAAGACTACAAATGTAATCATTTTTTCAATCCTATATGATAGGTCTTGGTGCATTGATTTTAGAAGCTAATTATGTTACTATTTGTCTAAATGAAGTGATGTTTGCTAATGTTCAACAATGGATCGATAACCATGTATATGTGATGAAGAATTGGAAACACATCCAACTTTGTTAATACATGAAAAGGTTAAAGTGGGTGCAACTTTTGACAACATTAAAGATGTCATTTTGGATGCCATGGGCAAATATGGTTAGCTTACAAATGAAGCCATGACTTTAAAGTGGATTTGCTTTTGATGTGATGGTGATTTGGTGTTCCAAGACATTTGGCAAGAGGTGATTACACAAACAAAGGAATAGATTGTCCCTTACCTCATGGTGTGCATTATGTGGCGCAATGAACCAACCTGGTTATCCTAGTTTTGAACAGAATGTCCTTGGTTGCACACATTGAAGATATGCTACAATTTTTGTTTTTTTTTTTTTCATACAATCCAAATAAGATAATAGAATTTGTGAACCTTGTCAATATATCAAAAACAAAGGGACTAAAGTTGCCCAATGTTAAAACCCATTGGATATTAATGTTTAGTAGTTTCCTAAAGTGGGTGTTCAAAGAGTACAAGTTTCTTGTTGCACATGGATGTACCAAAGAGCAAGTGATTTAGATATAGCTATAGGTTTGCCATGAATCCTTCTAATGTTGGAATTGTTGCACACTTTGATTAAGTTTGCCCAAAAACAATATATCTTTATTTTTAACACTTCACAACATTTGCCTAAAGTTGGGTAACCTTAGTGTGCTTTTACCCATATATAACATCAAATCAACTATTAATTTTTTATGATGTTACAACTTATTTGTCTATATTGTTTGGTGATAGAAATAGTAATAATCAATTGTGACAATTGTTGTTTTGAATGTAGACTACATTATTTGCTATTCCCAAAGTAGTCACCTACAACAACCATAGGATTTTGTTTTCAATACTAAAAAATAGCATATCCTTTAATGTCTATATTTGAATTTAACAAGTGATAATAAATAAATTAGCTTCATAATTGTCAACTAGAAATGAAATGCAAAGATTATAATTTTCAACATTTGCCATATTGAAATCAATAACATGAAAGGAATTAGAAATGACAATTGAATCTCTCAAAATTCATCAACTAAAACATAAGGACTACTATAAAATACCTTTCAAAATTTTGTTAATTTAACTTTGTTTATAGACCACAATTCACACAACATAATCAACAAAATAATCTATTATTGCACATGTCAGTACCAATCCATTATTTTCCTTTCTTCAAATAACATAATTCCACATTCTTGTAATGCATATACATAAAAAAATAAAATAAAACCTACGGCTTTATTTCCTTATCTAATTTTACATATGATTTCACAATGTTTGTTGATTAACTATTAACTTTGTATACATCCCTTCATCAACTAACTGAATATAGTGATTTAAATGTTGGAATACAAAACCACAATCTAGGTTAAATCAAGATCATCTTTTATAGGTACTTTAAAGATAAATGCAATTGAAAACCAATTATTCTTGTTCATTTTTAAAACACCAAACATTACAACACATTTTGAGTTTTGCAACTTCCATTTGTGATTAAATATTGGTTGCAAAAGACATATGCGACTAATGGCTTGTGAGTTATTAAACCCATGTTGTTTCACCCACCCAATTATGAGGGATATTTACATGGCATTTAGTTGCAAAAGCTAGTTGCATTATCAATTAACATTTTTTTATTTTGTGATAATATTGAAATCCCATGGTGTGATATGTAAAGGTTAAAATGATGTGGATGCCATATCAACCTAATCATTTTGCTTTACCATGTGTTATAAAGGATGCCTTCCTAAATAAATGTAATGTTCATTTGTCAAAAAATCATTCACATGTTCTATTATGACTTGCACATGACCAATAATGAATTGGGTGTAAAATCCACTTGTCAACTTTTATTACGGGTTAACAAATATGTAAATATTTAGGTCAATTCACTATGCAAAAACATGGCATTTATAATTACATGTCAAAACCTAGGCTAGCTAGGCATGCCTATGCTACTTAGGCTAAGTAAGCCAAACCACGTAAACTAGGTGGTCTAACTTATTTAGTTTAGATCACCTATGTTAAAAACATGTGCTAGGTAGAAACCTAGGTGGCATAACCTACACACCTTAGTCGAGATTAACCATGTAAACTACCTACTTTAGATTAAGGTAAATGAGTTGGAAGAATTAGGATTTGAATCATTCATCTCATTGAGGGGCAAAGTCCTTAACATTACACCAACTTTTTTTATGTAACATAAAATGTAATCACATTTTAATAAACATTTTTTCTACATGAATGACCTATTCAACTTACCATAAGCTACCTAGGTTATCTATGTACCTACTTGGGGGTTACCTAAGCTAATTAAGTTACATAGGGGCTAACCTAAAGGTTGTCTAAATTACCTCTAGGGATTGCTTAGGCTATTTAGAGGCCTACCTAGGGTTTCTTAAGTTACATTTCCATTTGTGATATCTATGATGTGATGTGCAAGTCGACCATTAAATAATTAGTGACCTACATTTGCAACATTCATTTAATAGTTGCACGTGTTGTGTTCTATTACATGCATGCACTACTACAAAACATGGGATTTCCACTAGTTTATTTAACATGTTATGGTCAAATTTTTGGTCAATATATACAATGGACAAAAATGTTTCAATAAGAACATACTATTTGTTTAGGCCAAAAAGTTGACTAAATCTATTATAATTAAATGCCTAGTAGTGTGTGTTTTGACCAACATGCTTGATGACATGTACATGTCCATTCTGATAATGATGATTAAAGTGCTAGTTGACATGGCTACCAACTTAGCATGTCTACTATGAAAAAAGTGACTAACCTATTGCCCTATAATAGGGTGCCACATGGCATGTCTTATGTGGCTAACTTTATTTATAAATTGTTCCAATAGATGGTTGCCACATGGCAATCCTTTAAAACTAATTTGACTAACAAGGTCCAACAATTTGTTGCCATGTGGATGTCTATTTTGACTATTTTGACTAACAAGTGGTCCAACAATTGGTTGCCATGTGGATGTATGTTTTGATTGATTTGCCTTACAAGTGGTCCAACAATTGGTTGCCATGTGGATGTCTATTATGACTGACTTGACAAACAATTGGTTGCCATGTGAATGTTTGTTTTGACTGATTTGACTAATAGTTGGTCCAATAGTTGAATGTCATGTGGATGTCTATTCTGACTGACTTGATTAATAGTTGGTCCAATAATTGGTTGCCATATGACAATTTCTTTTAATAGATGATTAGCATGTTAAATTATTTTATGAATTTTATTTGCTTAATTCATTTCTTTAATATAGATGATTTAGAACTAATTTTCAACATGGAACATACATGGGTTTATTATATAATTGTTCTTATGCTAAACAACAACATATATTAATCTACATGGTCAATAAAACAACATCCACAAACATGACATGATTCATTGAAAGCACAAATGATGAACTGAAAAATAATGCATACATTACTCACACATAATTTTACAACTTAAAAGCCAAAATTTTCATATTTGCCTCAAATTGAAATATGCACATAGTAAAAATCAACAATTATTATAAAATAAATTGAAACATCATCAACTAACAACCATTTAATCATGTGTAGTAGTTTTTTTCCAAGGCCATTACACAATATAACCAATTGCATCATCTACCCTATAGAGTGGAGGGTCATTATCTGGCTCAAGAACTAGCAAATGAACACCCTTTAATGTCACTTGTGTAATGCCAACATATAGATATTCATGTGAATTACCATGATGTTTAGCCATACCACCACCAAATTTGACAAAGGATCCAAAAGCAATTTGGGTGCCACCAATAGGACTCATGAAGATGAGTTCCTAGTTTTTTCAATACTACAAAACAAAATCAAATCAAACAAATGAAACTCAAGTTCATTATTTCCAGTTGATCAACCTTTATAACTAGGGGAATGAAAGTTGGTTTAACATTTAGACAACATTTTCAAATGAACATTCAATTCAAAAATTCAAAGCAAAAAGTTATGACCCTCTTACATTTGGGCGGGTTTTTTCAGCTTGTTTAATAACAACCACCTCAAATGCCATTGTCATAATATCAACAAAACATTTTGAACTTGCACCAGAAGTTCATTTTTCACCTCTGATTTTGCTTCAAATTGAGGTGCCCATAGCCTTGGAACTGCCTTGCATAGCATTATTCATTTGCAAATACCCAAACAATGACATAAATGTATTATTTCATAATTATTTACACCCACAGGACATCGTTGACACACTCAAGAAAATTAAAAAATTTTAAACACACTACATGTCAGTATGGGTTTTAAATAATCGGGTTTGGAATCAACCTAAGAAGCTATTAGACCAAACAAAATCTTTTATTAAATGCCCCCTGGGGGTTTTGACTTGTGAATTGATGTTGCCCATGTGGATTCATTCCAACATATTGTAAGGTACTTAAACATTTAGACAACCCAACCAGGTAAGGCCACAAACTTTCCAATAAGTAGTTGTCATCTACTTGACTATCAAATGGGTGGGTCAAAATGTATGAAAAAGGAACATTCCCAATTCATTTGTATGGGCAATCATCTATCAACAAAGTGTAAAATTGATCTAGTTGCCTAATTGTTAGATTGATTTCTTCCCACACCCTTGACATGTTTTTCAAGACCAATTTTCTATGCAGATTTTTAGGATGCAAAAGGTTTGTTTCAAAGCATTTTTCTACACCCCACACAAAGACAAGGTGGACACCACTCTTCTCCATTAATATAAACTATACCATGGCCAGTTGCAATTTTTTTGGGACCAAATGGCAATATCAAACCTTGAACTACATAACTCCAAGAACTTACGATAGTTGGGTCCAAGATTCACAAATTTGTTTCCACATCTCACTACAAGGACTATCGGTTTCCATTTGTTTTGATGTGATTTCAAATGTGATGTTTCACATAGTAAGCCATTCACATCTAAAACCACCAAATGGAAGACCTTGTTATCAAGCTACATGCTTGGAGAAAAAACAAAGCAAGTACCCACAAGTGAATTAGGGTTCACCTCTTTTGGGGCCACATGAATATACCCATCTGTACTACCAATCACAACTTTCTTCCCACAAAGACTTGAATGTGTTTACTTATCTAAACTCACCATATTAGGGTCAGTTTCTTCATACCTATGTTCCACCATGGGTAAATTCACCACATTCTTTTCTTTGTTGCAAGGCTTGATAGATATTGTAGTATTTGCAGCTATAACAACTCGTGGCATCCCATGCTTTTCTTGCTTCTTCAAGTTGTGCAACAATTGAAACAATATTTTAAATGTGCATTTGGTTTAAGTGACTAAATTATGTAATCACAGACCGTAAGAAGTTCAATTGCCAATTCCCTGCATCAGTAAATGAACTCCATACCCAAATAATTTCAAAATGTAAATTTTTTTTGTTTTGTGAATTTCAGGTTAATTCTTTTTTACCACTTTAATGTCATCATCAGTGGATCTGGCAACATATGTTCCTTTGGAGCATTCAAATCCAGATTGATTACCATGACCACTTGAATTTGATTTCATCATGAGATACATCTCCTACATCATAGATGTCATCTCCTTTTGATTTTTCTTTAGTTATTCAGTGGCCTTAACTACGTCTTCATGGTTGTTTTCCATAGCCTCTAGGCAAATTTCCAACTCTGATGTCAAATCTTCTTGTAAAGTTCAAATCATGTTTGTGATGAAAATATGGATGCTTCAAACTATTTTACATAATTTTGGGGAAACAAAAAATGTTATAGGAGTGAAAAAATAAATGTAAGTTATTAGATTAAAAGCTCAACAATAACTTGCAACACTAGTAAAAGTATTATGCATATGGTACATGCTAACCTCAACCTCCTCCTCCTCCTCCTCCTCCTTGACCTCTTCTCATGCCCTTTTTCATTTGCAGGTTTTCTCCCTTTCACATTCTATTTGGATCTCTTCTAATGTAGGCAGTCTTCTAAGACTTATCGCCTAATACACACATATTCATGCACATTCAAAATTTCAATAACAAAAGCAAAAGAAACAAAATTACCAAAGGGAAAGGGGTGAAATGTACCATCCACCCCTACCTATCCAACTCGACTAACATTCTTTTGAGTTGCTTGAATTCCTTTCATTCGAATTGCTCTTTCTTTATTTTCATCTTTCATCAAGACTTCTTTCAACTAGTTCCAATGGTCCTCTCGACAATTTCGTGGACATGGTTCCCCCTTCAAAACCATCCTTTTCAATGCAATGACCCTTGTCTAGTTTTCAAAGTAACCACTAGTTGAACTTTCACATGCTTGTAGGCCAAGGGATGGTCTAAATATTCAAAGCTTGTCTCAAGGGCTTCTTTAATTGCTTCCAACTCTTCGGCTAATTACTTGTGAATGTCATCGATTATTGGATTGAGTTTAAGGCGTAGCCTTGAAGTGCATTCATCCAACTATTCCTTCCACCACTAGAAGGTTTTCCATTTGTAATGCAATGCACCACATGTATGGCATTCTCCCCATTATGGTTAGCAACCTCAATCCCCAACTGTTGCATAACCTTATCCATTGTTTGACGACATGCCTTCTATTAAGCTTGCTTGGAACGCCCCCCTAATAACTTTTCAAGCACTTGGTTGTTTGGTTGGCTAGACATAATATTTGTTGTTAAAACAACACAAGCAAAAGACTTACCTCTACTAGGTATATTTGGTGTAGTTAAAAAATGATTCAACCTTGCAAAATTACTTGTTACAGCCCCATCTATTGATTGTGCCACAAATGTTGACAGATTTGTAAGCCATGGTAAGTGTGGGTATCCAAGCAACCCTGGAGGAAATTGTTGCATTATAATCAGAGCTACTAGCATCTGTCGAAATGGATCATTTGTTGCCACAATTGCTAGGTATGGATTGGGTGATACCATTAAATTTTGCTAGTCAAGATTAGGTGTTATTGTTGTTTGTTAGATGGTAGTAGCTGTTGAATTAGTGGCAATAGATTAAATTGACCAAACATAGGCCAGTTAGGAGGCACTACCCAACCTCGAGGTATTGCCCAACCAGCTGGAGGCATGGCCATACCTTCAGGCCAAACTACAATAGGTTGTGGGGTTTGTGGTATAACATGTGGGAACACTAATTGAACCCTTATACTTGGAGTTCCTTGACTTCTTTTTGCAAACGATCACCACAAAATTAACAATCCCTTTTGATACCACTATTACATGATGCCAAGATTTAAATCATAGCAGGGTAGTTCAAAAATATAAACAAACCTCAAGTAACTATAATCTTAAGAACATATTTGGTGGCATTTGATGTAGCCATGTTGGGTTTAGCTATATCCGAGGGGATGGGATTTTCCACTACAAGCAAGTTCAACCTATCAACCAGGGATTTTGTAGGTCGTTTTCGCATAGTCCATTCTTGTATGCCAAAACATCGTTTCTATATGAAAATAACATGCAACAAGGGATGCAAGTTAACATTAGATATGAACAAGAAAACATTTGGACATTGGTCCACTACCATTTTCCATTTCTATACAAACTAAAAAAATAGAAACATGAACAATCTTTTTCAAGATCATTTTCCTATTGATCCATTTATGTTGGATAGTAGTTCAAGTTCCAAGGAAAAATGGAAATTAAATTCTCCAAACCATCAAAACACAAAAAGAAACAAGTCATTTTAGAAGGTTGAAATATCACATGTTTATTAACTTTCTCCTTCACAACCTGAAGGTCTTGTTATGTGCTTTCATTTAACTCTATTTCATCTGCCACATCTTCCTCACCAAAGTTCTTGTCCACCTTCAAATCTTTATCAAATTCTGCAAGTTCATTCCCTTTTTTGGTTGATTTGTTTGAACTACTAGAATCAATGACAACCTTTGTGTTCTTTGTCAATTGACTAGAACACCAAAGTTGGAAGTCTGGGGCCTTGGGAACCCGACATTTTTGCAATTGACCAACTGCTTGGATAATGTTGCTTGCAATGTTTTTGTCCCTACAACAACATTACAAACATAGCGACTCTAACACACAATGCCAAAACATTGAAAACATGACAACATAAGCAACTAGCACTGTAGTCTTAAACCACATATATGACTGGTCATGACTACATGACTGCTAGTCCATATGGCCCCGTATTTACCATTAGTTGCAAAAAATGGTGTAGTCGTAAACACATTTTGCAATGACATGACCTCCATGATTGCATGACATTTTCAATGGCCAAATTTTAATTTAAAAATATAAATATAATCTATTTTGATTAATGCATTGCTGCCACATGGTAGCCTAGAATGAATTCAAAATTTTATTAACCATTTATGAGTGGACATGTGGCAATATAAAATAATGAAATTATTTTTCCTACCCAATTATATGATGCCATGTGGCAATCCACTTTTAGTCAAATAATGACACTTGGGACCTAGCCTAGGCCACCTACTAGGCTAGGAACCCTGTGCTAGGCACCCTAGGCTAGGTTAGGTGACTTAACCTAGGTTTAAAAACAACCTAGGCTATGTGCTAACCACCTAACCCTCATCCTAGGAAAGCTATTCCACTAATACTCCCCTAGGAACATAATTAACACATAGGATGAAGGCAAAAGGACTTGAAGCCCTCACCCTCCACTTTGATAGGCAAAGTCCTTTGCCATTACACACACTTGTTATTTTTTATATAACAAGTGAAGGTATCACAAAGATATAAAGAATAAGTTTTTTTAGCCTATATTAGCCTATGACTCCTTAAGTTGACCTAGGTTGACCTAGGCTAACCTAGGCCACCCAACAATCTAGCATAGGCTTCCATAGGATGTTTTAAGCAAATCTAGGTCTTCTTAAGTTAAACCTAGGCAACCTAATTTACCTTGGGGCCACATAAGCTAAACTAGGTTATTTAAGTTGAACCTAAATTAAACTAGGCTATATTAGGCTAAACTTGACAATACTACATTATATTTGGTTAAACTAGGATATATTAGGCTATACTAGGCTAAATTTGGCAAAAGTAGGTTATTAAGATTAAACTTAGTTATACTTGGCTATACCTGGCTATATTATGTTAAATTGGTTATACTAAATTATACTTGATTAAATTAAGCTATATTAGGTTAAATTTGACAAAAGTAAATTATTTCAGTTAAACTTGGCTATATTAAATTATATTTGGTTAAACTATATTATATTCGGTTAAACTTGGCAAAAGTAGGTTATTAATGTTAAACTTAGCTATAATTGGCTAAACTAGGCTAAACTTGGTTATTTTTGGCTAAACTTGGCTAAACTTGGCTATATTAAACTATATTTGGTTAAATTAAGGTAAACTTGGCTATATTAAACTATATTTGGTTAAATTAAGGTAAACTTGGCTATATTAAATTATACTTAGTTAAACTATGTTATATTTGGTTATATTAGGCTAAACTTGGCTATACTAAACTATATTTTGCTAAATTAGGTTATACTTGGCTATATTAAGCTAAATTTGGCTATATTAAAATATACTTGGTTAAACTAGATTATACTTGGCTATATTAGGCTAAACTTGGTTATATTAAATTATATTTGGTTAAATTAGGCTAAACTTGGCTATACTACATTATAATTGGTTAAACTAGATTATATTTGGCTATATTAGGCTAAACTTGGGTATACTAAGTTATACTTGGGCTAAACTAGGATATACTTAGCTAAACTTGGCAAAAGTAGGTTATTTAAGCTAAACTTGGTTATACTTGACTATATTTAACTATACTAAATTATATTTGGCTAAATTAAACTAAATTATATTAAACTTGGCAAAAGTAGGGTATTTAGGTTAAACTTGGCTAAACTCAACTATACTTGAATATATTAGGTTAAATTTGGTTATAATAAATTATATTTGGCTAAATTAGGTTATATTAGGCTAAACTTGGCAAAAGTAGGTTATTTAGATTTAATTTGGCTATACTTTGTTAAATTAGGTTATATTTTGCTATATTAGGTTTAATTTAGTTATATTAAATTATATTTGGCTAAATTAAGTTATTTAGGTTTAACTTAGCTATATTAAGTTTAACTTGGTTATATTAAATTATATTTGGCTAAACTTGACTATACTTGGCTATACTTGGTTACATTAAGCTAAATTTGGCTATACTGAACTCTACTTGGGTGCAAATTTTTTTTAATGTATTAAAATCTTGTCATAGTATCACCCTTTTTTGTCTATTTTACCTAGTCTTTTTTTACCATGTAAAAACACATTTATGGATGATTATGATGGAATCTAAAATTGTAATGGTGTAAAATATAGGCCTTCTAAAATTTTTGACAACTTTTGACTCATTATTTTTTATGAAGATCAAAATATGGGGTAAAAAAATACTACAACAAGGAGTAGGCCTTTTTCATCTTGTGCGATACACTTTAAAAGATTTTCACTCATTTGGTTAAACAAATATATACTAAGTTAAACTTGGCAAAAATAGGTTATTTAGGTTAAACTTGGTTATAATTGGCTAAACTAAACTAAACTAGGCTATACTAAGTTAAACATGGCAAAAGTAGGATATTTAGGTTATACTTGGTTATATTTGGTTAAATTAAGCTATACTTGGCTATATTAGATTAAACTTGATTAAACTTAGTTAAACCAAGCTATATTAGGTTGTACTTGGCTATACTTGGTGATATTAAGTTAAACTTAGTTATATTAAACTATATTTAGCTAAATTAAGTTATATTATGTTAAATTTGATAAAAGTAGGTTGTTTAGGTGAAACTTGGTTAAATTAAATTAAACTAGGCTATACTTGGTTATTTTAGACTAAACTTGGCTATATTAAACTATACTTAGCTAAACTAGGCTATATTAAATTAAACTTGGCAAAAGTAGGGTATTTAGGTTAAATTTGGTTAAACTAAACTATAATTTGTTAAATTAAACTATTTAAAGTTAAACTTTTCAAAAGTAAATTATTAGGTTCAACCGGGTTATACTTGGTTAAACTAGGCTATATTTGGTTGTACTAAACTACACTTTGTTAAACTAAGTTATATTAGGTTAAATTGGTTAAAGTAGGTTATTTATGGTAAATTTGGTTATATTAGGCTAAACTTGGCAAAAAAAATTATTTAGGTTAAACTTGGTTAAACTAAACTATATTTGGCAATACTTGGCTATATTAAACTAAATTTGATTAAATTGTGTTATTTAAAAATAATTTGACTATATTATGCCAAAACTTGGTTATATTAAGTTATACTTGGATAAACTAAGCTATACTAAGTTATATTAAACGAAATTTGGCAAAAGTAGGTTATTTAGGTTAAACTTGGCTTAAATCAATTATTTAGGTTAAACTTGGTTGTATTAAGGTAAATTTGGAAAAACCTAATTAAACTTGATTAAGTTTGGCTACATTTGGCTAAATGAGATTATTTGAGGTAAATTGGGGAAAACTTGGCAAAAACTGGTAAAATTTGGATATTAAACTAAAGTAGTCAAAACTTGGTTAAATTTAGTTAATTCAAAATATTTAAGCTAAACTATATCAATTTAGTCTATTTCGGTTAAATTTTGTTGGATTGGATTACCTTAAAAAAATTAGGGCAAGATTAAGTTATTTGCTAAGTTAAGTTAAACAAATATACATAGATTAAATGAGGATACTTGAATTAAACTTATAAAATAAATTTAATGGAAGTTAATTTAAAAAGATAAATTGAGGATGTTAAACCTATAGGTTTAAATTTAATAAAATATAATATAAAAGGTTAATTAAAGTAGGTTAAACCAAAGCCAAACCTAGGTTAAATGTAAGCCAATTTGTCCTAAACTTAGTTACATTTTCATATTTATTTAAATTTTCTATAGTGGGTCAAACAATGTCAATTATATTCAACATGATTATTAATTTTGTAGTCATAATTTATAGTCATATAATTACCTATAGTCATATTTATAGTCATGTAGTCTTACTAATGGTTGCAGTCAAAATAATGACAATGACTAAAGTCCAAATATGACTACATAATTATATTTGGACACTAGTTGTAAGTTGTCATAATCATGAAAACCATGTTTTGGCGTAGTGACAAAATGACAACTCTAACAAGATTATAGAAAGTGTAATAAAATACAAATGTAAACCAAATAGAAAGCACACAATCGAAACAAAAAAATGAGGAGATTAAGAAAGCTCATAAGCCTTCAAGAAGAACGTAAAGAAAGTAGAAGGCACACAATTGAGGAAAAATATTTAAATGGTTTATTTACAAATTTTGGATGACCTATGGATGCAAATCCGATCAATTGTTCACTAAATAAACACATGAAAGACAAAAAGAAAAGGTAGTTGGTGCATTAAGTTGAATAACAACAATTCATCACTGCAGCTCCACATAGGGTTTTGGATTTCAAAAACTATCGAAATCGGCGGAAACCTTTTTTTGCACGTAATGCAACAACAAACAAACCTTGTATTTGAATAACTACAATGCACACCAAAAAATGAGCAATGGTAGATGATAACACTTACTTTTATTCTAGACCAAAAATTATTGCCAACTTTGCATTGTTCTCTACCATTCTATGTTTTCGCACCTCCTCATAGTCTTCTACATTTACATGATTATTGGCACCTTCCATCATAGTATCAACTATGGAATTGTGCACGCCCACCATCACAGTCTTGTCTAAAAGGATTGTGAATTTGATTGCTCAAAGTATGCAACAACCCTTATCCCAAGTGACCATATTTTCTCACTCTCCCTTTTCGGTCTGAATTAAAACTTCATTCTGCCACTTTATACCAACTTTACAACCTCTACAATTATCACATCCACACATGTAAGCCCCCATGGTTTTTTTTTGCAAATGCACCTTTGAATTATATTATTGTAGTAAGCATCGGTGGTATGCCATTGTGTCTACTACACTAAGATATGGACATAAGAATGTTCCATTATTTCTTGGATTACATTTGCACTGCATTGAAACTCCAAGTCATCACCCATCATCATTATTTTATAGCCTAAAATAGACTTGTGTAAGAATTAGGGTTTATGTGTATAAGTAGAATGACTAAAATTAGTCATATTGTTCCTACATGGATCAATCATATAGTGCCACTTAGCTATGCAACTTCAAATTTATTAATTGAAATGAAATGTTATATACATGTAAAATTTTGAAAATGATTTCATTTAATTAATTACCTTTTTAATTGCATTGCACATGAATGGGAGGTGGGCATTAAACTTTAATAGTGCAACTACTTCCTCATATTTAATGCCACTTACATAATCATGTTGCCTTGCATATTATACTACACATTATTTAAATATTATATTTTAAGAATGATTGCATTAAATTAATTATCAACTTATTGTGTTTTTGAGAGGGGGGGTGGGGTTACATTAATGGAATTGTAGGTCCCTTCATATTTGGATTACATAAAATTATAGCTATAAAACATCCACTAGATTATGGATTTTGGCATGGACTAAAATTTTGGTTGAAAGTTGTTATATTTTGGGAAATTAATTGCATAACTTTTCCATTTGTGGGATCTTTCTAGGACACTCCAAATTACTAAGGGGTTACAATAGTGGAATTACATGTAAGTCCCCACATTTTATAAAATTGCAAGTGTTTTCATATTTGGATTATAAAAAATAGTTGCAGAACATCCACTGGATTGTGGATTTTGGCATGGACAATGGATTGGACAGGGAAATTAGTTGCATAACTTTTCCATTAGTGGGATCTTGCTAGTGCACTCCAAATTAGTCTAGGTGACTAATGTTTGTGATTGCTTGAATCTGGTTTGTAAGATTCAAGGTGGTGGTTGTGGACATCAAATTAAACTGCAATTTAGTTGCCAATTGCACAAATGCAAGGAGGTTTTGATCCCCATGCCTTATGGGAGGCTGAAGATGCTAAGGCAACTCAATAAGGATTAAAAGCTTATGAATGCCTTTGCATGCAATGCCATGGTGGATTAATATAAAACCATGTCATGCAATTAAAAATCATCTAAGAAAACATGGATGCGATGCATATTTCAAATGGCCAATGGCGGTAAGAAATTATTAAACATTATGATGATTAAATTAAAAACATAGGTTCAACTAATGAATTTTCTAAACCAACCCATTAGGTCATTGGTTTTGATGGATCCAAAATTTTGTTTGCAAGTATTTTGAACCCAAAGTTTAGATGAGACTAGAACTTACAACAATATTTGGTGGTTTGGTTGTGGGTTTAATTTGGGTAGAAACTAGCATGTGAAAATGCACTAGAAACTATTCCTACGTGCATAGGCCCATCAAGACATGATGTGGGTGACCATCCTATATTTGACCCAAAAATTCAAGTGCATATAATGGTTGTTGAAGCCTTTTCCTCTTATGACTAGTTACAACAGTTAGAGAACGAAGACCCAACACCACCAAAAGGTGACCCCTTGGAGACTACTCCACATGACATGGAAATCCTAGGGGATCAATCACAACATGAAACATTGTTGGCAAAAGCTTCAACTCCCCTATATGAAGGTTCTTCAACAAGCATATTAGCAACAATCTTATTGTTGCTAAATTTAAGGACATTGCATGGGGTTAGTAGTGTTTCCATGGATGAGTTATTTTCTTTATTGTGAAAAGAATTGATGCCAAAAGGGAACAAAATGCCAACAAATGTGTATGAGGCCCTTAACTTAATCAAAGCCTTAGGTCTAAATTATGATTCAATTCATGCATGCCCTAATGGTTGTGTCCTTTTTCGAAACACCTCGAGGGGTTCTAAAGTGTGTTTAAAATGTAATAACAACAAATTTGTGGATGGGTCACATGGTGTTCCACAAAAAGTGTTTTGTCACTTTCTTGTAATACCTAAGTTAATATAGATGTATAGGTGCAAAAAAATAGCTAAATTGTTGATTTGGCACAAGAGTGGTGCAAGTTCAAATGGTTTAGTTTGAAGTGTCCCATATTGTACAAGTTGGAAACACATAGATGAAAACTGGCCATAATTTGGTAGTGAGCCAAGTTGGAAACATTAGATTAAGAATGACAATTGGTGGGGTCCACCCATTTGGGAACTTGAATTCATTACATTTTACATGGCTCGTGATTATGTTGAATTACAATTTCCCCCATGGCTAGTAACTAAACATTACTTTTTCATGCTAGCCTTAATCATTCTAGGCAAGAAATTAGTCACATTGAACAATGTCAATGTGTATTTGCAACCTTCAATTGAAGAATTACATGTATTGTGGAGGGGTGTAAAGGCTTTTGATGCATATTTAGGGGCAAGATTCAATCTAAATGTTATGTGTATATGGAGCACACATAAATTTCTAGCTTATGGGCTATCGTAGGTTGTGTTATTAAAGGCCATGTAGCATGCCCCCCGTGTGGTCTAAAAACAGAATATCAAATTTCCCAAAAAATGTAATTTTTATATTGTGGAGTCAACAATATTTGTCAAGGAGCCATCCTTATTGTAGAGCTCAAAATGCCTTCAACATGCAATCATAATTCTGGACAACACTTATGTGAATGACTATTACATATCACATCAAATGGGGTATAGAACGGGAAGTTTGGCTACAAGCTCCAAGAAACAAAATCAGTGCTAAACTTGACCTTTTACACAAATTTGGCATCAAGGAAATCAACATCATGTTTCAATTGCCGTACTAGGAGGTAACTATATATTTTGACCTAAGTATTTTATAATCAATTTTTATTATAATTGTTCTGACAAAGTTTCAAGTTTGTTTATAATCTCATCCATTTTTTTGTTTGCTAGGGTATATTGATTTACAACACCCTGGACGTGATGCACTGTGAAAAGAATGTGTGAAAACGTGATGAAAACAACTTTTGGGACAAAGGACACAATAGTTGTTTGGGAAGATCTCAAAGAATGTGGCATTCAACTACATTTGTGGCTACAAGATGTTGGAGGTAGGATCATCAAACTAGCTACTTCATTTGTGTTATTGTATGGAAAAAAAGGAAAGGTTTCTTCAAATTATTTTCAATTTGAAAACACCATTTCACTTTGTGTCATCATTGAAGAAAAGAATTTACAATGATGAAGGTATGAAAGGGATGAAGTCTCATGACTATCATGTTATGATGCAAGAAATCTTGCCACTTGCTTTGCGTCACCTTATGGCAAAGGAGTGTAGGATGGCCATTATTTAATTGTCACATGTTTTCAAAAAACTATGTGTGAAAGTTGTCGACCCCATGACAATGGAGAACCTTAAACAAGACGTGGCATTAACATTGGTTTTATTGGAGCAGGAGTTCCCCCCATCATTTTTCGATATCATGACCCATCTCATAATTCAATTGGTGGAAGAATTGGAATTGTGTATTCTAGTCCACACCCGATACACCCCATTGAACGGTACTTGAAAATCTTGAAAGGATTTGTGAAAAACAAAGCAAGGCCCGAAGGTAGCATGGCAGAAGGCTATGCATTGGAAAAGGCCTTAAGGTTTTGCACAAAATATTTGTAAGATTTTATAACCACAAGACAAAGAATGTGGGATGAGAAAGAAGGGCCAAGTATGAATGATGAAGTGCTTGAAGGAAATGGGCGGCTGCGAATCATGATTGTAGAGCTTTGTGACATGGCGCATTCATTTTTGTTACAAAATGTTGAATTGATGGCACCATGGCGCATGTAAATTGTCTTTTATATAAACTTATTAAATTTTACTTTCTGGCCAAATTGTTGAATAAGCCACAATTAAGATTTTCATTTCCAAACATGAGTTCACAATGAAATATTTCTAATGATTAATTTTGATTAAGTGCCACATTTAGATTATTTGTGACATCATTGTTTGTAAGTTGCAAAATTGAATTATAGTTTTGAAAGTTGTGGCAAGAAACATGCTAGAGAAGTACAAATGCAAGATCAAGAAAGGAGTGAATTTTTATTAAACCAAGGTTTGTCTTGAGCAAGGGCTACTCATGTGTTCCTATATCATCTTATGGAGGTGCCACCATTTCCAACATGGGCAAGATCTTCAATTGTTGCAACTATCAAAAATGGGTGTGATTAAAAGAGATGTGGTACACATGTTGATGCCACCAACACTTGAAGCAAATTGAAGTCTTATTGAGCAATGTGAGCATTTGGTAATAACATTTGTGTTTCAAGTGTTGAAGAACATTTGACAACATGTGATAGTAGAGTGGTAACAACTTTTGAACAAGAATGTGTGTGAGGACCAAATGATAATAATCTACTGCTTGCAAGTTAGGATACGTGGGATGGGTTGAAGAAATATTGGAGCTAAATTATCGGGTACTCAAAACCATTTTTTTGTTTTGTAATTGGGTGAAAGCCAATTACATTGGGAATAATGTGACAATCAAGTGAGATGAATATGGCTTCACTCTTGTGAATTTCACTTCTCTCATTCCCATCTCTAACTAATCCTTTGCTTTCCATTACATGTGGAGCAAGTATTTTTTCTAATGATCTAAAGGAAAGAGGATGGAAAATGGTCTTATGGAAGGAACCCCATGGGAGACGAATAACTAACGTAGTTCACATTGACCCAATTGATTTTGACATGTTCAAGTTAGATAGTGATGATGCATATGTAAGCCTACAAGTTCCAAAATCTATTGATGAATCAATGCAACCTATTGTGACTATGGGAGGTTCTATTATTGTTGTTGGTGATTTGGTGGTGGGCAATGTGCCTACTAGAGGAGTAGATAATGGAACCAATAGTTTAAAAGAATATGCAACAACTTTTGACATGATAATAAAGTATGGGAATCATGCCCAAACATTTAGAACATTGATTTCCTATAATATATATACCCACTTTCCTTTTATGATCTCCTTTGGGCTTCGTTTAGTGTCTCAAAATGTATTTAAATATTTTTTTAATAATTATTACTTGTGTGGCAAATTCATCATCATATTGACTTAGTTTTGCCACATGCCACATATCATAACCCATGTCAATAGAAGTATGACTTTTTTTAGTCACATGATCCATGTCACAATCCATCTCAAAATCTTTACGATAGTTTTTTGTCACATCATCCATGTCACAATCCACCTCAAAATGTTCATGGCTATTTTCAATCATGCTTGACACATCATGTTCCATGTCAAAAAGTACATGATTGTCTTGAGTCACATTTGACATGTCATAATCCATGTCAAAAACTACCTAACAAATTGTAGTCATTTACATTGTCCACATATGCATTGTGCTTTGCCATGTATGCTTTGGTATGCTTTAATGTTAATTTTGATTAGTCATATCATACAAACTTAATTTTCACTTTACTAAACATAGATATGATTAATCAAATAGTCAAATGTAGTTGACTCCACAATCATTGTAGTCTAAATGTAGGGGGTAGAAAAGCCATGGTTTTGTAGTAGTGATGTGTCAAATTTTTATTTTATATTTCTTCACTTGGAGATGTAGACATCCGTTGCTAGTTGTGCAACAAGGAGTAGTTATTGTTGCCATTTGTTTTGATTACATTGGGGTGACAACATGGTAAAGTATGCCACAAAAGTAATCCCACATGTAATTATAGTCACATTTGTGGCATAAACATGAAAAACCTATTCAAAACTTCATTAACTTTCATTATGAAGCAATCGTGCACTCCATTGAGTTTATGGTAAGTTACACATAAAGTGCATATGAAAAAATTTAATATAAGAAAAATGGATGAAAAGTATGTTTTAAATTGGCTAGGTTTTCAAAATTTCCAACATAATACATATGAAAAATTTGTTAAATTATGACTATAATATGAAAATTTAGAACACATTGATACATATTAGTGTTTTATCCATTTGAAAATATAAAAAATCCAATTATTATTGTATTTTCATAATGTTTATTGGAAGCAAAAATAGGACATGTACTTTCTTATACTTGTATTTTTTTAAATGTACTTAGATACATATTAAAACATACAATTTTTCAATATCATGTAATGAAGTCAAAGAAACTCCTCTTGTTGATCATTATATGTTTTAAAAAATCATAATTTCAATGTATTAAGGCTTAATTTATAGATATTTTCCACCCAAATTCCTTCATTGGCATACTTTATCATGTTTTCACCCATTAAGCAAAACACTCTTTGGGTCTCATGACTTTTTTTGTGATGTCATGTGTCAATTTCACTAGAAGAAAAATAGGCTTTTGCAATTGGTGTATGCAACTAATTTCTAGTTGCACACAACAAATGCAACTAGATTTTGCATAGTTGCATAAGACAAGTTGCAACAAACAAATAATTGCACGCAACATATACTATTCGACATGTATATACGGTTATACAAACATTTTCATCCACACATATTTGTACAAGTTGCATATGCAACTATGTGTGCAACTAAATGGCAATGTTTTATTTTTTGACATGTGTCCATTTTGAATGCAAATTATTTGGTGACACATGCCATTTAAACACATTTTATATTTAATATAATTAATCAATTAATTATGGATAATCCAATTTAGGTTTTTTAGGATGCTGACATGTGGCATCTAAGTAGGTAAATATGGTTATTTAATGACATGTGTCCATTTTTGAATGCCAATTATATTATTACATGTGGCTATTTTAAAAGCCCATTAAACAATTATTTAAAATATGTAAGTAGGTAGGTTGATAGGTTGATAGGCCTAGGCTAGGTAGAAACGTTTATCATAACAATCTTATTTCATATTTGGGTTTGACCAAATTAGGGTCAAGCTTATTTCATTGGTTCATCCCACTTGGTACTTGGTTTGTGAAGGAGACTAGATAATGCACCTTCTTATATAGTGTAGCAAATTGAATGCAAGGCAAAAGATATGGGATAAATAAGTTAGTTGCAAGGATAACCAACATAGTTGCCAGTTAAATGTTACTACATGGTACTATGGTTTTTTTTTCAAATTCTTCAAGTAGGTGTATTGGTGAGGATCCTCAACATTAATTAACAATAAATGGCAACTGTCCTAGTGGACTAGTAGATCTTTTTTGGAATCTTGCTTAGTTCTAACGACTTGATGGAACACGTTGTCTAAATCTAATGACTTCTAACTTTTTGCAAGATATGGTGAATTTTTCAAAAAAATCTCAAAAATCCCTTTGTTGGATTCACCAACCTTTTTTTTTTGGTCGTCAAGTGGTGAAAATTCGCCACAAAAAAAATTTGTGCATAATACCTGTGTTAGTTAACCTAAATAAACTATTAATTATATTAATTATATGATAAGAAATAATAACCAATAATTAATAATATTGTAATATTAATAATATATATAAATACATTTATAACTAATTAAAAATGGTTAAATTAACCTAGGTTAAATTAATTAAGAGACTAAATCAATGATGGCTAAACTAACCATGGTTAAATTAATTAAAAGGATAAATTAACCATGGCTAAATTAATTATGATTATATTAAAACTAAATTAAATTATTTATTTATTATATTAAAACTTATGTTTAGTAAAAAATATTATTATGATGAATAATAATATAATTAATATAATTAATTTCTAATTAGTTTTGTCATGATTAGTTTAAACTATTAAATAATTTACTTGCTATTGGTTTAACCGTGGTTAGTTTAGCCTTCCAAGTAGTTTAACCATTATTATTTTAGCCATGGTTAGGTTAGCCTCATAATTAATTTAGCCATGATTAGTTTAACCTCTTAATTAGTTTAGCCATGATTGATTAATCTAGCTTAAATTAGTTTAACCTTTATTAGTGTGAGTTTAACATAGGTTTAGCCTTAGTGTTAAAAGTAAAATACTACATATATAGTTTAGGTAGATATATTGAATATAATAAATTAACTTTTGCCATTATTTTTATGACACATGTCCATTTTGTACCTCAATATTTGCATGTTAGTTGCACACACAACCATATGGCTCAAAAACTATACGATATCAATTTTTTAGTTGCATGTGCCATCATCTAGTTGCAAACCATGTCTAGTTACATCCAATTACATAATGATTAGATGCATATGGCATGATTGATTCTAGTGTTTATTATTTGATAACTAGGGTCCTACAATTATAACATTCATTTAATAGACGTTGCATGTATTGTGTTTTGTTGCACCCTTGAGTCATGATGTTAACTATGGTTGCAACACTTTGTTGTCACATGACATGCCATGTTATCATCATGGGAGATTAAGTTGTTAGTCAGTGAATGGTACTTTTGATTAACTAATAAATGAAATTTCATAAAACTTAGTATCATGAATCATGGTGTTGATTATAATCACAACACATTATTGCCATGTGGCATTCCATGTCATCATCATGGTAAATTAAATTGTCGTTCGTCACAAAGATAATGCTAGTTTCAATTAGCTATAAATGGTAATTCCACATCATAAGTATATATTAACATGTAAATAAAAATAATGGGATATTTTACCCCCAAAACCAATAAGTTGTCATATTGAATATAGTTACAAAAGATGATGCCACATGGCATGTTGATATCTTTTGCCACTATTTATAATTTATGTGACTATACAATTACAAATAGTAGATGTAATAAAAAAACAAACAATCGTCTTTGGGTCTAGTTAAAAAAAACATAATGTGTTATAGTGCAAATAAGCCTTCAAAATAATTTGCAAAATAATATCAATGTATGAATCACTATAAATACAAGTTCAAACTAAAATTATACACATTATTATGGAAAATACATCTATCTTCTGAAGACAAACAAAAAATATGTGACCTTTGCCTTTTTCAAGTTGCATAAGGTTAGGTATTGAGCACATTGATTTTGCCTCTTCAAGATTCACCCCTATTTTAAACTTTTTGAAACTTGTTTGACATGAGTACATCACATTTACACGTATAAGAATTGTTCAACTTTCAATTCATATATTCAATTTCAACATTCAATTTTATTTGGTATCAAATCAAACATGAATACATATTTTAATTATTTTGTAAAATAAACATATTTTCATAATTAATGTCAAATTTCCTTCATTTAACAACTTTTCATACAAATTTTTATCATTAGATTTGAGATAAAGTTGTTCTTTCATGTGACAATTTGACATGATTTGTTGATAAGGTCATAAATCTTGCAAAAAAAAATTGAAATCCCCAATTAGTAACATCTCCTTGTTTGCCAACAACATTACATAAATTTTTAATAAAAACATTGAAAATATACATATACAAAAACTTTTTTTTTCCCCCAACCCACTCTGCTTTCTTCTTCATCTTCTTCTGTTTTCAAATTACAATCCATTTCATCCTTTTTGGCATTTAAAATGTCACCTTGAAACTATCAAAAATTAAACTTTTCACTTATTTGTTTCAAAAGATTTCAAATTAATGATTGCAACAAGTACACTAATCAAATCATAACAATAAGTAGGAATCATGGTAGAAAAGGATTCCAAAATTGTGTCTACAAATTTTAAGATATGCACATTATTTTTTATTCCTTTAAACTTAATCCCAAGAAAATAATGCAACAAGAAAAATTAATTGGAATAATAAATTATTTTCGATTTTTTAAGGAAATTAATTATTGTAGTTTTTTGTAATTAAATAAGGCAACACAAAAAAATTTACTTGTTGCATTCAATATGAAACATTAGTGTCACAACAAAAAACACAACTTATTCATCATTAATAGAAATCACAACATCACATAAAAATAAACATCATTTGGCAACTTGGTAGAAGATTAAAAGAACTATAAAATCACAAAATGCAATATAATTTCAATCAAGTGCACCAAATGAAACAATTGATTGATCCAATTGAATTACCACCAAACAACAACATGAATTTAGCGACAATCATGAACACCATATCGGCCAAGAGATATAAATTACAATGAAATCTACATATATGCTTTGTGATAGTTATCTATTGGAGACACCACCAAAATCACGCAAAAATTGCTTCGTCATAGGTTCAATACCACAACATACACATATGGTCACATTTGTGTCAAATTCAATTTTAACAATCATAATATATATATATATATATATATTGTGTAAGAACATTTGTAAAGATTGAAAGTGAAAAATATTTGGCAAAAAAATAGTAAAATTGTTATATGCAGCATATTGATGTTTTGTGGGCAAATAACATTACAATCTCAACAAAAAAACCAATTTTATGTAACTTGATACATCACATGTAAGTTTTTGTGGAAATCAAAATTTACATACCTTAAAGTATGTGATCTTGAATCTTTGTGTAATGTGATTATTTGCCTATATGTTCAATCTACAAACATCAAAAGACATGTTTGTAGCAATGAAAACCGTGTTCACAATTTTTTTTATAAATGTTTGCTACATTGAAAAATTGTTTGCAACATCAAAGTATCACCCTTACAATAGAGTTTCAAAACAAAATTTGGACAAAAAAAGGACAACTAATGCAAACAACAAAGTAAAATAAATTCTTCTTCTAACCGCACAACATGCAACTAATATTTTTATGCTATGGCTAATTCTACTACAAAACAAAGGAGGTGAGATGATTTTTGAGTCTCTTGGTTATGTTCTCATGTATTTTCTTATAAAAAGAAGTAATTTAGGAAATGTATTTGAAAGACAAGAATAATATTGGAATCGTTTATCACCTATTAAAATTTAGTCGTGCAAGTTGATTTCATACTTGATAATGAAAATCTACGTAGTATTATTTGTAATTAGATGGATGGGTTTATAAAATGTCATTTGAATGTTTCAATGTAGCAACCTAGACATATTTCCATGCAAAAACATAAGAAAAACTATAGCACAATGCAAAATCCCACATTTTGAACTTCCTAGATGAATGAATTTTGTTTAAAATATTCAACTTATTTATCATAAGCACATTACACTACATAGATATGTGGCCAAGTTCACTTCCTATTTTACTAAAGTTTTTAGTGAAGTTAGACAAATTCCCCATGATGAAAGTGGCCAAGCCCTTAATGAATGTGATTAGTGGCTATGGACAAGTGAATTCATCAATAGCCAATCAAATTCACTAATAGTTATTAACTAAAAGGCTACCTCATAGTTCATAATTGAGATAGGTTAAATTAAGAAGTTAGGCACTTAAGGACCTCACTATGAACCTAGGTTGGGCACATAAGCACCTAGTCACTTAAACTAAATTAGGATAAGAAACTAGGGTAAGGACATATAAACTTAGACTAGTTTAAAAGGCTAGGCCACCTAACTTATGCTAGGAACCTAGCCGGCCTAGCTCACTTAGTCCACCAAGCTCACCAACTTAGAGTGCAAGTGTGAAGGTTTGAATTTATCACCTCCCCTTGCCTCCATGTTTAAGGAGTGAGAAGGCCATAATAACGAGTCTTTGGAAAAGTTGAGGGTGGCTTTAGATAGGAATTTGAATAAGTAAAAAATGAATTATTTGTAATTAGATTTAGGACTACTGTAAAAAGGTGGCTGAAAATAAAAAAGACCATGTTGAAGGCATAATACATGGTAGGGAAAAAGGATTGTCCCATAAATATTGAACATATTCATTGGGAGAAATTAAAGGCCTATTGGTCCAAACCTAAGAGTGAAAGAAAAGCATAACAAAGTGAAAAATATGGGCAATGTGGGGCATTTGGGCAAAGCAAGTACTTTCCTTCTATTTTATTGTTGTCATTTTTGTTTATTGAATCCTTGTTTTGTGATGAGGATTTTCTTGTTCCATTTATTGTTGCAATGGAAGAAGTAGCAATATAACTTTGACAAAGATTCATGGATCTAAACAAACTTGTTTGACATCTATAAGAGATCATTGAAGCTTAAATTAACAAAAAAATTTAGGCAATCATTTATTTCTTAAACTATTTGTTGAGTTTTTCCATTGAAATTTAATCACACGTAGATGTTTGTAGTCCTAAAACTTACATTGAAAATTCAACATGTAATTAGATTTCCTATAAATTTTTAATCCATGGAATTTTAACAAAGTTTCCAGTCTTGTTAAAAATTCCAACAATTTGCTTAATAGTTTTCCTTTGAATTTTTTCCTTTGAGTTTCCACTACCCATTACCTAGAATCTTTCCAAAATTTCCAATGTTCAATTACTCACCAAAGTTTCCAAAGTTTCTAGAGATTATAGTTTTCAACCTAAGCCCATATAAACTCATAAAACTATTTCCTCTAGGTTTTTGCTCAAACTTTCCATTCCTCAAGATTTTTTTAGATTTCCCAATCATTAGATTATTTTCAAAATTTATAAAGTTTCCAAAAATTTTAGTCATTATAATTTTTACGTAGTTTATGTTTGAGGTTCTTTGTTTTTTAAACCTTTTTTTCCCCTCTATGTATGTAATTAAGTCAGAATTGTAGCAAGGCTTTTCATAAGTTGCATCATAAAAAATGGTCCCAAGAGTTTCAAGTCCTTTAAATTTATCAAAAACTTTTATCCTCATAATCATTCTGGAGTTTCCATCTAGTTTCCATATGTAATGAAATTTCATTTAAATTTTGATTTACAGTTTGTAATCAAAATTATTTTGAAAAGATTTTTGTAAGTAATGCATACACATCAACATATTTTCAATTGCTTTGTGATAGTTGTGCCAAGAGCATGCTTACACCTTGTTCTATTTGTTGCATTTGCTGGTTAAATTTTTTCTTGTGGTTCATATTTTAGTAGCAAATTGTGTCTTTTAAATGGAAGTGAATCATGGCTGTCAAAATATGTGAATATGTCTAAATGATCAACACCATCTAATCTTGCAGTGAGGTGGAATATGTGCAATAGACTTTATCAAGGAAATTGGCATCTCAAATGACAAGAATTGAGGCTTAGCAATATGAATTGGATGCCAAAGTTGTTTTTATGTTGGATAGTCAACAAGTTCAGACCCAAGCCCTCAATGACATTAAAAATGAGTTTTCTACCTTCTTTGGAGGGCAAAAGGAACATACAAACACATATCAATTAAATATTTAATCTACAATTAAATTGCAACATGAACCAATCTGTCCTATGAGTCCAAATTAGGAAACACTAGTTGTGAAAAATGCCCAACCAATGGAGACATCAATGGTTAGGAGTGGCAATGAAAAGGTCATAGTCCCATTCTTTAAGAAAGGTTTGTTTTCAATCTATGGATTGAACAAAATCACCACTGCAAAATATTGTAGGAACACGAATAGTGAAAGTGGTGAAGGAAACTCCAGTGAAGAAGCGGATAAAGACACTCGCAAGTGTAGAGGGTGTGGTTTGGGTTTTTTTAAAACACATAACAACATCATCAATAATAAGACTTTTCAAAAATAAATCTCCTTATAAATTGAATGTGGGTGAGGCTTATGTTTGTGAAAGTGTGGGAAATGTTGTTGATATCCATTTTGGTGTGGTGTTAGCATTCATTAATTCACTTTTGCACATCTAAATTCTACATATATGTGGGCTAGTCATTAATGTGAACATGTTAATTTGAATTGTTTGTAGCCATAGAAGGTCAAGAAAGAACTACATGGGAGAGTGATCACACTTGCAGAAGGCAACAAATTTTTTTATCACAATAGATAAGTTCATTCAATCGATTGCATGTTTTGTTGGTTTGTTTTGATTGTGGTTTGCATTTACAATGTTTTTTCCATGTCCTTTTACTTGTGTTAATTACAATGCATTAGTTGTTGGGTGGAATGTAGTTTCTAATTGGACAACTTGTGGCATTGATGAATCCAAAGAACCCAAAGCAGAAAATCACATCCTACAAAATTAACAATCATTGGGGAGGAGGGGACAAATTCCATGGTGCTTGCATTCTTGAATTCTAGTTTAAAGTAGATGTCAAGCATGCTCATGTGCCTAATCATCCACTTATGCACTCGCATGATGTTGATGATTAAGCTTTTGTGTGAGATGTGGTAGGCACTTGTACATTATGGAACTTGTACAATTAATATACATAACGTTATGTCATTTTATTTCTTTGAAACACAAAAAAATATGAATTTTTTTTTGTGGAACTTGTAATATCATTGCAACAAAAGGTGTCCTTGTACGTCAAGTGGTTTCATTGGATTTTGAGTGAATTCACTAGTTGTTGTGAACTGGGACCAGGGAAAAAGTAGTAAATTCACTGGTCTAGTGAACAAGGACTAGTGAACTGCACCCACATTTTGTAGTAGTGTATGATAATGAATTAAGAACCACTTGTTTCTTATGATATGCAAAATTTCTTTCCACTCATTAGTTGGTTTTTGTTATGTATTTGGGATTTGGGGCTTTCTTTGAATGTTAATTTTTGGCAGTATGAGATTACTTGCATTTGAATATAGAAAACAACTAAATTTTGCAAGTCTAGTTGTTTAAAACTATTCTAGAACTACATTTTTATGATTGGTGGCATGTAGAATTAATAGTTGTAGTTATTTAAAAATAGATTGGGAAATAAACAATGATTGTGGATGTTTTACATAATCATTGATATGGTATTTTTGCAAATGATTAATAATTAATCAATGAATTCAATATGACTAATAAAGGTAAGTAGCATGTGAAAAAAACAACTACATAATGACATAACTATATAACTACAATATCACATAATCATTATAAATCATTTCATACTATCACTCCTAAATGATTACTCTCATACCACACTATGTGCACATGTCATTGGTTGACAAATCAATTTCCATGTGTCCCTATTCATGCATGCCACATGGAAAAAACATGTTTAGTTTTACATAATAAAATACTCTACAATGATTGATGTCTAATTATGTTTTTGAAATCAGCTTTGATGTTTATGGGGAAAAGTAGGCACTTGGAGAAATGTAGTTACTATACATGGTCGGTTAGGATATATGCACATATCTAAATCTCTACTAGCAATGTAATTATACAATGTGACATTTATTTTTCCTCATATCGTAGTCATTAAACTATCATGTTTAATTGAATATAAACAAATTAAATGCTTACATGTGGTCTAATCCATATTTGCCACACATGTTGCATATTCTAAAAGAATCAAAATGTTATATTTGAGTCATTAATTTTTTGGACATATAGGATGTTATGGACCCCATGATAACAATCAAACCTACCACATAAGATCAACATTTGTGTTGGCATGTTATGTGGGCCCATTTATGCGGTGCCTTCTATCCTTTTATGATTTAAGAATTGTCATATATGATTAACAATTGAAATGTGCCATGTCAGACAATAAATGACTACTTGTTTTAAACAACTCATCCATAATGACTTTGGGGCCTTTAGTAATAGGTGTCCTCTATGACAAGATTTCCAGTCATGGAGTGAACTCGTCATAAATATGGGAATTTTGAGTAATTAATGTCGCCTTTTGAAACCATTTGGCACATGCATTGGATATGAGATTCCATCATGGGGGAACTTGTTTGCCTCCTTTGATACCTCTAGTTAGTTCCATTATCGAAGCCAAGCCACCTTTTGCAAGTTGCTTGTGCACAATGTGACTAGCATATGCAACTTCTTCGTCAACATCTTGGGTTTAAAACACATGGATAATGTGTCTGAATTTATTCCAATAATTTTTCACTAAATATTGGGTCATAGACTTGAAGGTGTTTCAAAGAGTGTTGTAGCTTTCCTTTCAAACTTACTCAATTACCATTTGCATCAATTCCTACATACTTGTAGGAGATTGCATTAATGGATTTGACACCTTTTTGTAATGAGTTTGATTGCCACATCGGCCAGCAAAACAAATTCTTTTTGCACACACATATCATCAATGAGGATGATGTGGTGAATGTTGGAATTTAAACTATTCCATGTTCACAGATAAGATAAAGGAATGTGAATTTCGAATGTAGCAAAACACATTCATTACAAGAAATCACGGTTTTTTAGAAGGTTCATTTTGACTAAGGTGGCCACATTGATTAGAAGGGGTGTCCATCTTGATTATAGGCTTGGGGCATGAAAGATGACGCACTCCCAAGTCCCGGGGTGAACCCACTTGAGGGTCCAACTATGTGTAATTGCAGAAAAGTGGGACTTGAGGGGCGCTCCCAACTTCCAGCACTAAAGAGGGGTAGAGGGGCGTGTTAGAAGTCCCGGGATTAGACTAGGAAGATGGACTAGTAGATCAAGCACGAATCTGCATCCAAAACCAACCATAAGAGGGTTAATTCACATTCGGGAAACACCCTTGGGTGTTGGGACAAGCCATGGGCAACTTGGATTACTTGACTCACCACGGCCCGGACTCGGGGGAAGTCACCACCTTCCCCCATATAGTATTCTCTATGTCTCACCGCTGAGGCTACATCCAAATGGCTCTTTTTCTCTGGACTCCCAAGTTGGAGTCCCGAAATTGTCCCGAAACCGTCCCGGTTAAAGTCCCGGGACTTTGGGAGCTCATAACTCCCAACTGCCAAGTCTGATCGCGACAACGTCTAAACCAAAGTTGTAGCCCTCATCGATATCTTTTCAACGCCGTGTCGCACTCTCAACTCGGACGTCGAGAAGAGGTCGATTCTCGACTTTTAGTGGTCGGGAGTCAAACTGCCAGTTTGACTCCCGGCCCTTCTTTTGCCCATAACTTGGGCTGCAGATGTCCAAATGACCAATGCGAGGCCATTTTCGATATCTACGCTTCAAGACCTTTCCAATGACACCAAGAACACCCCAATGTGAGGTGTTTCGGGCCTTTCTGTCGAACTCTAAACATTCGGGAGTCCCGGAGGACTCCAAATCCCCAACTTTGGGAGTGTTGGGCTTCACCCCCACACTTTGCCAAAGTAGGGTTGCGACAAAAGACCCATGGTTTTTTGGTTGGTAATTTTGACTAAAATGACCATTTTGATTATGCATCAATTTGGACATCTAGTCAAATGGGACCCCAAAAGGAAAATGAAAATCAAATTGACCCGATTGAATTGCCACCATGGAATATTAGTTCATGTGTTCAAGAGTAACCACATCAACTTCTAGTACCTTATCATATTGAAATTATTTTTTAGAACCTATAAGATCACTTATAAGTTAGATGGACACTTCATTCTTGCAAATTTGGTCCATGGATTTGTTGAATGTTTCATAGGTAGCATAAAATTTACTTTGCTAAAATTGTGGTGTATGAAGTCTATCGATCTAGTAAATTAGACTTTAGAAAAATGGCTAATGTACATGGAACATTAAATATGGAAAGTGCATGAAATAACCATTGTCAAGTGGAATCAACATCAATGGGCACCACATGTATGAAAAAAAGGTGGAAATTTACATATTAAGGACAAAATTTTATATAAATATGGAAATTGACACATCCATGTGAAGAAAACATGGTGAAAGGATCATTATAAAAAAATTCCACACCAATGGGTGGATGTAATTCTTTTGGAATGTCTTTTCCCACCAAAAATGTGGGTTGCAGTTTACTTGTTCCAATAGCCTATTGACCTTGATTATAAGCACCAAACATGTAATGTATTTAATTATCACCTCCACATGGAGGCTAAATTCTTTTAATTCAACTATCTAGGTCCACAAATTGGATGTCACAACCAACTCGAAGCTATGTAGATCCTCACAAAAAAATGAACATGGACAAAACCAATTAACCCTTCTAGTGACAACAACCACTCATGTTCAAATTATGATGAAAGTGGCTCTTGTTCATCGATTTCATCATCATCATGTTCAAAGGCTATTGCCATCTCCTCAACCAACATTTGGGTTGGAGTGATCATCTGACCAACCATAGCATCCACATTGGGAGGGGGTACTAGTGTACCATTTGTTTGGGAGTGATCTATCACTCTCAAACTTGCATGCTTAGAATTGTTCCCCAAATCAGATAAAGTTAGTTTTGGATTTCCTTCTTGAGTGAATTGTATCCTTTACGCTTTTGGTTCCTTATGCAATACAACCTTCCAACCTTCAGACCCTTTGTGTCATCTGCAAAAAACACTTGTTGAACATGCATTGGAAATGCAAATGATTAGGCTAAAAGAGGAATGAAATGTTAAAAGTTCACTAAAGTGTACCCATATTCATCACATTTCAATGTGGCATTTGAACCTCCATAATTTGCCACCACCCAATTGTAAATAAACATAATAGTTTAAAACATGCCATAGTCCAATTCCAGTAATTCCTCAATCCACCCAACATATTATAACGATGCCATGACTAGGTATTGATCACCTAAAGGGGAGTGGGACTCTTGTTCAAATGTGGCTGCAACCCTTGAATTTCGAGTTAACAAATGTGATTTTGCACTTGCTACTCGAAAGTGATTGCCAAAGGTGTACATAGAATGATATGTTGTGGCACAATCTAAAGGATGGATACTTATTGAAAATACATCTTCTGAAAACTCTTCACCATTTTCCATGGTTTTTGAAACTGTAGTAGGAAACCAAACCTCAAATGGAAGCAATTTTGTAAGGGCTTATGGGTAAATTAACCTCCTATTATGTGCCCTTCATGCCCCATGTGCAAACTCCTCTCTTTGGCTGGTCCCATGTTGTTGAGCCGTTAAAGCCCTCCTACACATGTTCCAAACCATTACATCATTCAAATTGAACAAACAAAATGGACAACAATTTAATGTTGAATGCTTTTGTTACAATTCCATGATGAGATCGAAGGCCTTACTTAATATCAAATCCAACAAATCATAAAAATTGATTAGTATAAAAATTTGCAAAAACATGTACATTAACATAGAAACATGTATTTGGGCTATGAAACATTCTCACTTGCGCCATGGTTTAATTGTTGATGCATTGTGGAAGACAAATGTGTGGGCCCAATTCTTGAGGTTGGCACTTAGTTTGTGAGGGCGCCCATTTCCTTTTAATACCTCATCATTCATTGTAGGCTCCTCATCATCCCAAACTCTCCTTGTGGATTTCACATTTTGAGTGTATTTTGTACAAAAACCTAGAGCTTCTTCGATGGAATATCCATTTGCCATGCTCCCCTCTAGTCTTGCCATGATTCGAACATACCCTTTTAGAGCTTTCATGTACCGTTCTATAGGGTACATCCACCTTGTCTGAACTGGCCCACATAGATCCAACTCTCCTACAATATGTACTACTAATTGTGTCATAACATCAAAGGTGGCAAGAGGAAACACTTTCTCTATTGTTGACATTGTTTCTACAACCTCCTCCCTTAACATTTGCATTGTATTGGGGTCAATAACCTTTGAGCAGATTTTGTTAAACATTTGGTTCAAGCTAATGAGAGACATGCAAATTTCCTCTTGCATCAACCTGCAAAGGCAAAGGGGCATTGCCTACTGCATCAAAATGTGTAATCACGGGACATCAACCCCTTCAGCTTCCCATCCCTGGCCACCTTTTTGTGCAAGGCAGATGCATAATGTGTTGGAGTCTTCAATTGTTTGATGATTTGCAAGATTGTCTTCTTTTCTTCATATGTCAAGACATAGGGCGCAATTGGTTTCATGTATGAGCCATTTGCCACTTGTTACAACCAAAGTTGGGGTTGGATGCCTATTTCTTCCATGTCTTTTCAAACTACCACCGTATATTTCTCCCCAAAAATAACCTTAATTATGTTTTCACATAAGTTCTTCTTGCAATGCATCACATCTAATATGTGCCTTACCAAAAGGAACTATCAAATAACACTTGGGCATTAGTTCAATGGATTTTGATCACAAACAAAAATCTAAAACCATAATCCACTCTTTGTACAAAGGAATTAAAGTCAAATTGATGAGCAATTAATTGAGTCAAAGCATGGTTGCAAGTCAAATCCTAGAACCACTTGAAGTTTTCTAGTTAGGTAATATGTAGGCATCAACAAAGTTAAAGCAAATTCAACAAAATAGAATTTGCAAGGTCCTAAATAGTCCAGATGACCAATTGAATATTGAAATCAACCCATATGAAGTGTTCTAAAAAGTGAGACAACTTAGTGTTCGAATGGGCCAAAAACTTATTTGACATAAATAGAAAAGGGTTTAGAATTAATTGTGTTTCGGAATTAAACCTGCAAAATAAATAAATTAGGGTTTAAATATTAGACTAACATCAAAACATGGGGCCTTTTTTTTTCCCCCTAATCAAGTTAATTTTAAATGGGGGGGGGGGGGGGGGGGGGGTTTTTTTAAAAAAACACTATGTGGAAAAAAACCACCCCAAAAAATAAAAAAAAAAAAAAAAAGATTAT